>Ga0224512_10000116_pt1 | contig 86048 bp, 75 predicted proteins | sample SF_May12_sed_USG_4_FD_169103 | JGI IMG/M metagenome (GOLD analysis project Ga0224512, IMG submission 169103) | Sediment microbial communities from San Francisco Bay, California, United States - SF_May12_sed_USGS_13 | ecosystem: Environmental > Aquatic > Marine > Sediment | place: USA... | reverse complement strand
CGCTGACGGGAGGCGTCCGCGTGGACGTACCCGGGAACGCAGCGGCGGGCGCACAGGTGTACGCGAGCGCGAACTGCTCGAGCTGCCACATGATCGACGGAGTGGGTGGACTCGATGGACCGGATCTCTCGACCATCGGCAGCCGCCGCTCGCCCGAGGACCTCGTGTCGGATCTCATCGACCCGGATGAGCGCGTGCAACCGGACTGGTGGGGAATGCGCGTCACCCACCGTGACGGCACACGCGTCGAAGGACGGCGCATGGGAGAGGGCACCTACTCCGTCAGGATCCTCGACGCGGATGGCCGCATGTGGTCGTTCGAGAAGCGTGACCTGAGCGAGCGGGTGCGAATCGAGACCTCGTCGATGCCTTCCTATCGCAGCACGCTTACGAGAGGCGATCTCGAGGATCTGGTCGCATACCTCTATGGACTGACCCGGACTCAGCCGTAGACCATCGGATACAAGGAGCGAGAAGGATGAAGCGGTTTGCGATTTATGCGTTGCTGCTGTCGGCCACGCCCGCTTGGGCGCAGGTCGTCGTTCCCGGCTCGCTCAACCCCCAAACCCGGGACAATCAGGCCGCCCCCTCCTTCACGCCGGTCACCAACCAAAGCCTCATCAACTCCGATGCCGAGCCGCACAACTGGCTCCACTACTCCGGCAACTACTACAGCCAGCGATACACCGCGCTTGACCAAGTCAACGCGAGCAATGCCGACCAGCTCGAGATGCAGTGGGCTTTCCAGCTCCGTGCCCTCGACAGGGCCGAAACGACCCCGCTCGTCGTGGACGGCGTCATGTTCGTAACCGAGGCCCCCAGCAATGTGATCGCGCTCGACGCGCGCACCGGCGAGGAGTACTGGCGGTTCAACTATCCGCTGCCGGAAGTCCTGAACTACTGCTGCGGACGGAATAACCGAGGCGTTGCGATCCTGGGCGACCGGCTCTTCATGAGCACGCTGGACGCTCATCTGGTAGCCATCGACGCCCGCACCGGTACACTGCTGTGGGACACCGAGGTAGCTCGTGCGGCGGACGGGTACAGCAAGACCGCCGCGCCGCTCGTGGTCGGCGACAAGGTCATCACGGGCATCGCGGGCGGCGAGTTCGGCATTCGCGGCTTCGTCGATGCCTATGACGTCGAAACCGGCGAGCGGGTCTGGCGCTTCTGGACGATCCCCGGGCCAGAGCATCCCGACAACGCGACGTGGGCGGGCGACTCCTGGATGACGGGAGGGGCTGGGACGTGGATGACCGGCTCCTACGACCCCGAGCTCAATCTCGTCTACTGGGGCACAGGAAATCCGGGCCCGGACTGGAACGGCGATGTGCGGCTGGGTGACAACCTGTACTCGAGTGCGGTGGTCGCGCTCGACGCCGACACGGGCGAGCTCGCGTGGCACTTCCAATTCACGCCGCACGACGTCCACGACTGGGACGCCACACAGATTCCGCTGCTCGCCAACACGGACTTCGCCGGCGAAGAACGCAAGCTCATGCTCTGGCCGAACCGCAACGCGTGGTTCTACGTCATCGACCGTGAGACGGGTCGTTTCCTTCTGGGGCAGCCCTATGCGCGTCAGACGTGGGCGGAGCGCATCGACGAAGACGGGAGGCCGGTACGTGTCCCGAACACATCTCCCACCGTCGAAGGCGTGACGGTCTCCCCTTCCATTGGGGGCGGATCGAACTGGTGGTCACCGAGCTACAGCCCGAAGGCGGACCTCACCTACGTCATGGCGTACGACGGCGAAACGACCTTCTTCAAGCGTGACGACGAGTACATCCCTGGTGAGCGGTTCACGGGCGGCGGGGGCCAGACTCCCAACGCCCAGGACACCTACCACAGCGCCCTGAGGGCGATCTCACCCCAGTCCGGTGAAACCGTCTGGGAGTACCCGGTCCAGCCGCGGTCGACCGCGGGTGTCATGTCGACGGCCGGTGACATCGTCTTCAGCGGCACGGTGGACGGATACTTCTTTGCAGTGAACGCGCTCACCGGTGAGGAGCTGTGGTACATCAACCTCGGCGCGATGGTACACTCTGGACCCATGAGCTACATGGTGGACGGTGTGCAGTACATCGGGATCGCCGCGGGCAACGTGTACTACACCTTCGCGCTACAGGACTGAGCCGAGCCGCCGTCAGGGCAGCCGGAAAACGTAAAGCGTGTTTCCGCCGGAGCGCTGTCTGATCTCCGGCGTAAGGTTGCGATAGTTGACGCCGCCCCCGGCTGCGATGGCTACGTACTGCACGCCATCGACCTCGTAGCTGACCGGGAAGCCGCCGGCTGATGCGTTGAGGATCTGTTCCCAGAGCACTTCACCAGTCCCGGCATCGAACGCCCGGAAGCGGCGGGCGTCGTCCGTCACGAAGACCAACCCGCCCCCGGTCGTAAGCACCGATCCGCCCATGCCTGCACGCTGGCTCAGCTGCCAAAGTGTCCGGCCGGTCGCCACGTCGATCGCGGTGAGCTGACCGACGTCGGGTCCGCCACCCGGCACCGGGATCCGCCTCGATTCGGCCGATGAATGGTACCCGCCTAATGTGGGCTCGACGGCATTCGGTGTGTAGGTCATGCAGGCGTTGTTCGTCGGCGCGTAGATGGCGTTCGTCTGGGGGCTGTAGGCGACGGCCTGCCAGTTGATGCCGCCCTGGATACTCCCGCAGACGATGACCTCCTGATCGACCTGCAGGTTCTTGATCTCCGGGTTGGCGATGCCCCGCCGGTTCTCGATGTCCACGCCGATGATCGTCGTCTGGTAGATCGTATTCTTCGCCCACAGGAAGTCGCCCGTAGCCGCGTCGAGTGTCCACACGATACCGGGCTTCCCCGGCACCCCCGTGATCACCTTACGCCGCTCGCCCGACTCGATGTCGGGGTTCATCCAATCCACGGCGTTCGGGTTAGGCGTGACTTCCGTCTCGACCACGATGCGCTCGAAGGGATGATCCTGATCCCACTCGTCGCCGGGCAGATGCTGGAAGTACCACACCAACTCACCCGTATCCGCATTGAGCGCGATGGTCGAATTCGTGTAGAGGACGTCGTCGTCCGGATCGCTTCCCCGTGGCGCGGGGACCCAAGGCACAGGCACTGCGACCCCGGCGAAGATGAGGTTGAGCTCCGGATCGTAACTCGGAGCCATCCAGGACGACCCTCCCCGGCGTTGCTCGTTCGGCAGGTCGCCCCAGGAGTCGCCGCCCGACTCGCCCTCGTAAGCGATCGTGTACGTGCGCCAGACCTCTTCGCCGGTGTCCGCGTCGTGCGCCGAGATCCAGCAGCGGGTGTTGATGTAGTAGCAGCCGGACATGCCCGCGACGACCCTGCCCTTGATGATCTGGGGACCGCCGGAGTAGTGCTGCCCGACCTCCCAGTTCCCGACCTGGTGCTCCCACACCACTTCGCCCGTGCGGGCATCGAGTGCGACCAGGTACGCATCATGCGTCGCGATGTAGAGGCGGTCCCGGTAGAGCGTGGCGTTTCGGTTCGCACACGCGAGTGTCGCCGCGTGTTCGACGCGCTCGCGTCGGTAGTCCCAGAGGAGCGTGCCATCGCGCGCGTCGACAGCCTCGACGAAGTCGCACGCCTGGGGCAAAAACATCACGCCGTCGTGCACCAAGGGTGTCGTTTCCTGCAGGCCGCGCTCCATCGTCCACGCCCACGCCAGCCGAAGGCTGCCTACGTTGCCTCTGTCGATCTGGGCCAGCGGACTGTAACCCCAGTGGTTGTACGTCCGGCGCCACATCAGCCAGTCGCCATCCGGCGGATCGACGAGCATGCTCTCCGCCACATCCGTGTACCCGTCCAACGGCGATTGGGCAGCCACATGGGACGGCTGGACCACGACGAGCGCAGCGAGGGCAGCCAGGCCGCCGTACAGGTATCTCGAGAGAGAGGTCGCTGGCATGCCTCTAACGGCTACTGGCGAGCCCAGTCGTCGAACAAGGCTCGGAGCGACGGGTCGGAGATGGCCGGTAGGTAGCGCTCTCGCTCGCTCCAGATTCGTGTGTCGAGCACGTCGATGCCGGCGTTCTCCACATAGGCCAGCGCCAGCGCAATCCCGTTAGCCGGGGGCAGAGGCGCTCCGCGAAGGTGCGGGGCGAGGTCGTCGTAGCCGGCGTCCACGCTGGCGATCCACAGCGCTATCTGCTCGAGGAGCGGGGCGATCTGCGGGGGAAAGTCGAGGCCCTGGAAAACCCACAAGACGTTTCGCTCGCGGCGGTGGTCATCGGCAGACTGGACTTCCAGGGCGTCACCCGCGCCAGGTACTGTGGCAGTCGGGTGCGCGAGTCGAGCCGGGACCCTCCAGTCATGCGACGCGTCGTTGGTCAGCAGGACCATGCCGTCGCGTAGCGCCACCATGTCGCTGCTGCCGGTCGGGGCGTTGAAGTACGTCCCGACGGGGAACGTGACGACCATCGCTTCTGCGCGCGTACGTTGTATCGCGAGGCGAATCGACTCGGCATCATTTCCGCGCACCTCCACACTCACCCGCCCGTCGGACATCGCGTCGAGCAGATCTACATGTTCAATGGGCTGCCCGCCGGCGGCACCAAGGGACGCTTTCTCGAACACGAACAGGTGCTGGCCGGGCAAGAACTCGTGAAGCTCGGCAAGGCGGAAACCGGCCTGTGTCCATTCGATCATCACCTGGCGTACCGACATCCTATGCGCCGCCAGGATGTGATCCCCCGTCCCGTCCTCCACCCGGTACTCGAGAAGGGCGACCCTGCCGTCAGCCTTGAGCGCACCGCTCATGCGATCCAGCATCACCCCCGGATCGGCAAACTCGTGATAGACGTCGACGAGGAGCATCCAATCAATCGCCCCTTCGGGTAGTCCCGGGTCCTCCGCGGTGCTGAGCACCGGGGTGACGTTGGCGAGCCCCTCCTGTTCGATGTTGTCGCTCAGGATGTCGATCATCTCGGGCTGGATGTCCACCGCGTAGACCGTGCCGGAAGGCGACACGAGCCGCGACATCCTACGCGTGTAGAAGCCCGAGCCAGCGCCGATGTCCGCGACGACGTCTCCGTCTTCGAGGCCAAGCACAGCCAACATTTCCTCAGGCATCTCTTCTGCGACGCGCTCGGGCCGCTCCAGCCAACCCGCGCCGCGGTAGCTCATGACGGCTGCAGGCGTGCGGTCAGGAAGCTCGAGCCGGAGCTCCTGCCCCAGCACCGCTTGGGTGCCGCCCACCACGAGAACGACTGCAATCGCTGTGATCCTCTTCATGACGCCACTATCGCTGTGAGGAGCCGCTGGCGAAAGGCGCTACGCTTCCCTGGCGCGGCACGCACGCTCGGCTCACGTTCCCTGAATGGCCTCCCTCACCCGCCGTGACTTCGTGCGCAGCGCCGTAGCCGGTGCCGCCCTAGGTGCCCTGCCGAAGCGCGCGGCCCGTGCCGGGCTGGTCCGTACGGTCGCCGGCACCGGAGTGGCAGGATACGAACCTGAGGGCCTAGCCGGCCTACCAGGCACCCGAACGCCGGTGAACAACCCCTACGGCGTCGTGACCGGACCGGACGGTGCCTTGTACTTCTGTGAGGTCGACACGGGTCGCACGCGCAGGCTGGACCTCGAGTCCGGCCGGCTGACGACGATCGCCGGGAACGGCCAGAAGGCTTACGCGGGCGACGGGGGTCCGGCGCTCGAAGCGTCGTTCTCTGCACCGCATGAGATCCGATTCGATAGGAACGGCCACCTGTTCCTAGTCGAACGGGACGCGCACGTGGTGCGGCGAGTGGATGGCGCCACAGGCGTCACGAGCACCGTCGCCGGGACTGGCGAAGCAGGCTTCTCGGGCGACGCTGGGCCGGCCACGTCAGCTCAGCTTCGCCAGCCCCACAGCATCGCCTTCGACGCAGCGGGCGATCTGCTCGTCTGCGACATCGGGAATCAGAGGCTCCGCCGAATCTCGATGTCCGACGGGTCCATTACGACGCTGGGCGGGACGGGCGAGCGGGCGCCCACGCCGGATGAGGCACCACTGGCGGGCACACCCCTCCGCGGGCCACGCTCCATCGATACCGATGACGAGGGCAACGCCTACCTGGTCCTTCGGGAAGGCAACGCGGTCTTCCAGCTCGACCTCGGGGCCGGCAGGCTACGGCGGATCGCCGGCACCGGCGAGACCGGCTTCACCGGGGACGGCGGCCCGGCCGAGCTCGCGACGTTCAACGGCCCCAAGGGAATCGCGTTCTCGAGGGCTGATCGCAGCCTGTATATCGTCGATACCGAGAACCACGCCATCCGGCGAATGAGTCTGGAGAGTGGCCTGGTCGAGACGGTGCTCGGCACGGGCGAGCGCGGCGACGGACCGGACGGGGATCCGCTGACGTGTCGTCTAGCCCGTCCGCACGGCGTGTGTGTTCACCAGGGCGTCGTCTACGTGACCGACAGCGAGAGCCATCGGGTGCGGGCGATCGACGACCTCATTTGAGCGTCAACACCGGCAGTGGCTCCTAAGGGTTGAGCCAGTAGTTCACCTTGAGCATCAGCACATTGTTGGCCGGTGCGCCGAACATGTCGCCTACGTCGCGTCCCAGGTCGAAGCTCCCCACCCATGGGTCTTCCCCGTTCTGGCCGTGTCCCGTGACCCGGTTAATGCGGCTCTGCTGCCAGACCAGGAACAGAGTCGAGCCGGGCCTCCATTCCCATCGGAGCACGGCGTTCCCGAGCAGGCTGCGGTAACTGAAATCGCGATCGCCAACTGTGAAGCTCGGCGCCGCGCCACCTCCGTCCGGGTCGATATCGACGGTTCCATCCGGCGCCTGGGTAACCGTGCCGACATCGGTACCGTACTCCAGGAAGTCGAACGTATCGGGCGCGCGAAATTCCTTGAGCGCCCCGTAGTCCCCGACCGAGATGAACGGCTCCAGGTACAGTTGAAGGGACAGCGTAGGCGTAAACGTCACGTCCAGGCGCGTGTCGAGCGAGACGGTGCTGCGCTCGAGGTCGGCGAAGACATACCGCGCGCCGAATGTGTTGGTCGCGAGCGGGTCGTCGACGCGCCGGACGTACTGGGCCGTCGACCGCGACCACGAGTAGGACGGGCTCATGCTCAATCGAAACGTCTCACGCAGACGCGCATTGAGCCCGACGGACACGGACCGGCTCCACCCGCCTGCATCGTCCCTGTTCCAGCGGTAGGAGGCGTTGCCCACGACCGTCCTGCGCCCATCGGAGTTCAGGCTCAGGCGGGCATCCCGCGCGCCTGGCTGGCGCGCCATGGGTCCGCCCCGGGTAAGCCTATCGTCATCGGTCCAGGGGTCGAACTGCACGCGGAGTGACGCGCGCCAGTAGTTGAGCAGTTCCAGGGACACCTGGCTGTTGACGTTCGCGAAGATGCGGTTGCCGGCGGTATTCCACTTGGCGTCCGGGCTCGCATTGAAGCTCCACGACCGCAAGAATCGGCCCGGATTCGGCTGATTGTACTGGTAGTGCGTGTCGAAAAGGATGCGGTCCGCGTCTGAGTGGAACCCGAGGTCGTTCGACTCGTAGCCGGGGCTGATGTATGCGAAGCCGTTCCTCATCGTGAAAGAGCCCGCCTGCTTTCCGACGTAGCCCATCACGTAGAAGCCGTCCAAGGACGTCGCCGTGGGATCCAGCTCCACGTGGTCTGCATCGGGACGCTGGTAGTAGCGCGCAGACGAGCGCTGGGTGCGCAGCAGGGCGTTGGCATCGCCGCTAACGCGGCTTCCCGCGACCACCCCCGTAAACAGCCACACCCGATCGGTCGACTCGTGCGCGAAGTCAAATCCTCCGGAGTACGCCGAGGAGTGCATCCTGTCGGTGAGCTCGGCGGTGGTGATGTCGCGATTGACTGCCGTGCCGATCATCCCGAAGCGGGTGGCCCCGCCCCGAATCTGCCGCCGTACCCGACCTACGAAGTGATTCGTGAAGGGCTCGACAGTGGCCTCGCCCGGGACGCCGGTGCCGTCCAGATACGCCGCCGATTCCGAGGCAGTTGCGGCCTCCATGATGCCGAGGGTCCAACCATCTCCGACCCGGCCCGTGACCTTGGCGGCCCCGAGGATCGTCGTCTGGCCTGGCACGTCCGAGAAGACAGCATTTGAGGGCGCCGAGCCGGTGGGCGGACCACCAATGCGGCGACTGTAGAAGAGCTCAGGCGCGCGTCCCACGCTCCCCGATGGACCCGCCTCACCGAAGCTGAAGATGTCGGCGCCTTCCACGAAGAACGGACGGCGCTCGCTGTAGCGTGTCTCGAAAGCGGTCAGGTTGATCACGGACGGATCGAGTTCCACCTGCCCGAAGTCCGGGTTTACCGTCCCGTCGAGGGTCACGTTCGACGTGAGGCGATACTTGAGATCGAGACCCACGCCCCCGAAGTAGTCAGACCCGCTGCGATACGGATTCGTGAAGCCCACCCCCGCGGGGCTTTCCACCCGCGTGTACTCACCCCTGCCCACCACGTAAGGGAGCAGCTCGAGCGGTCGCCCGGCATCGATCTCCTCGAGGCCCTCGAGGTGCGCGAAGCGGGATACGCCGGCCCGCTCCAAGGCTGGCGTGAACGGAAAGGTCGCGACCTCCTGGTTACGGTTGATATTGCGCTCCACCTGCACGCCCCACACTTGCTGAACGTCACCACCGAAACGGAGTTGACTGAAGGGGATCCGCATCTCCACGACCCAACCCGTGGCGTCCACCTCGACCGCGAGATCCCAGATCGGGTCCCAGGAGGAGTCACCGCCTCCGGTGCTGTTGCCGGTAACGATTGCGTCGCCCTTCACTCCGGACGGATTCGTCCAAAACCGGTAGGCCGTCTCGTGATCGTGGTAGCTGTCCAGCAGCACCACGAAACGGTCCGAATCGCCCAGGCCCGAGTCGCGGCGGGCGAGACGCGTCGTAACCGGACTCCGGTCCTCGAGGCGCGCGCCGATGTAAATGGCATCGCTGTCGAACAGAATGCGCACCTCAGTGCGCTCTGAAACGGGCCTGCCCTCCAGGGGGACCGTCTGGATTAGGCCCTGAACGGGCGCGGCGCGATTCCAGTCGCTCTCGACGAGTCGGCCATCGAGCTCGATCGCCCCGCCGCGGCGTTGCGCGCGCGCGGTCGGAGCCACGGCGTGATCGTACGCGGCGCTCGAACTGGCCGGTTGTTGAGCGTCAGCCGGGGCGGTCAGACCTACGACGAGTAGGGCGAGAAGGAGAAAGGCAGGCAAGTCGGAAGGGTGCAAGGGTGGGAAGGACGCCGAAGCCGTCTCCGCCCCCAAAGGCAGAGACGGCCCACGTCGGCTAGAAGGTCGCGATGGCGTTGAACGGCGCCGCGGTTCCCCCGATGACCGCCGGGATCTGCCAGGACACCATGAACGCCCAGCGACGCCGCTGTGCGGCCTCACGGGCGACGTCCTCGAGGTAGCCGTTGTCCACCAGAGGGAGTCCGAGGTTGACCTGAGTCAGCTGGTGGATCGGGCGGTTGATCCCCTCTACGCCCGAGGGCTGCACGTCATTCACGGCGTCGCCGACGAGCAGCGCTACGCCGCGCTCGTGCAGCCACGGCAGTACCGATGCATGCAGTCCCGCCCCCCCCTGCCCGTACGCCCATGGGCCTTCTTGGGCACGCTTCGCCCAGCGTCCGCCCCTCACGAGAAGCACGTCGCCCGGACTGACCCTGACGCCAGCGAATTCTTCCCAGGCCTCGAGGTCCGACACATAGATCGGCGTGCTCGGCTCGAGATAGTCCACTCCGCGCATGAGCGGGATGTCGACCAGAACGCCTCGCGTCACGTAGCCGGGCCCCATGCGATCGATGGCCAGATCCTTACATCCGTCGGCATCCAGGTTCTGCGGATAGCCATTGAAGATCACGAATTCGCCGTCGATCTCCGTCCGGTAGTGACAAAGGGCGTCGAGATGTGAGAGCTGCCCGTCGTGGAGCGAGAAGCTGATTGCATCCAGCGCGAAGTTGGGCAGTCCCGTGGCCGGATTGATCGACGTCATCCAGTGCTCGGTCGGGCCGAACGTCTGGCTGTCCATGGCCTCTTCTTCCGTCACGAAGTGCGCTAAGGAGACGGTGACGCCGTCCGTGACGAGCCGCGTCGCCTGCACCGTCTTCTCGGGCGTGATGAGATTGAGCGTGCCGAGCTGGTCGTTCGGCCCCCAACGGCCCCAGTTGGAGAGATCCTTCTCCCAAACCGCCAGCTGATCGAGCGTCACCTTCACCGACGGATCCTGAGTGCTCGGGTGGACGGTGAAGGTCCCCTGCGCGGCTGCTATCGTCGCCGATCCGGCGACCAGGGCGAAGGCGCTCAGGAGCGCTGTTGCGAAGGATCTCATCTGCTTCACCTCTCAACGTTCGATGACTGTACGAAACGACTCACTTGGATTCTCTGCTGAGGCGGCCGCTGCGACAAGTACAGGCCTGAACCGAAAACGGGGACCGGAGAAGAATCCCCGGTCCCCGCACGCACGTCCTGAATGATGCAGCGATCTACTGCGTCACGTTCACCCGCACATAAGCGTTGGTCCAGCAGCACTGATCGCCCGAGTTACTGTCCGGACGACGGAAGTTGTCCACCTGACCGATCAGCACGTACTCGCCCGGCATGGAAAAGGAGGCGATAACCCGAGCAGTGCCTGCGTCCTTCACCGGGACGACCTCGGGTCCAGGGCCACGCCGCGGGGGCCCGTCGGGATCGGCACCATCACCGCCCCGCCCTGCCGGCGGCTCGGGGACCATCGTTGACTCATGTCTCGTGAACTCGACCTCTGCACCTACTGGAGCCTGCAAAAGGGCCCAGTTCACGCGAAGCTCGGTACCATTCCGAAAGCGTGCGTCGGAAAGATCGTTGATGGAGATATCCTCGACCTCCACCTCTACGACCAGCGGCGATCCAACGGCGGTCGAAAGCGTACGCTGTGACACGACCCCCTCGGGGCCACTGCCGATCTCGTCATTGCCGTCGTCGAACCACACCGCCGGCGGCAGCGACCCGTGAGGCCGCGGAAGCCGATCCAGCTGGTACGCGTTCCAGGAGTTCCGTGCCGGAACCTTCGTGACCTCGCCATTGGGATTGGTCAGCGACCACCAGACGTCCCCATCAGCCTGAGCCGCGGGCACGGTAACCGTGAAGACGCCGCGCGCCTTGCCGGGATAGAACACCGTCGGCTGCATGCCGCTGTACTCTGCTGGCTCGATGAGGTTGGTCTCTCCCACAGGGAGATAGATCACGTCAGAGTTGAAGTTGTTGTATCCCATCGAGTAGGTGTAAGACCCATCGTCGTTCTCATACCACCCGTCGAGGAACGGCGCCACGATGCGCCCCACCCCACTCGTGGGCTGAAGAGGCCAACGACCATCCGGACCCTGCGCGCTCAAGGGGGCTGGGGCGGCGAGCGTGCTGCTCAGAAGGACCCCGAGGGCAACTCCACCTACGGTCAACCGAACCTTCATCATGACTCCTTGTCCAAACCCTGGTTCATAGGCGGGCAGACGACCTTAAAGAGCGATGGGGACCGAAGGAGCCACGGCGTTTTCCGAAGCGTCCTTCGATCCCCAAGGCTACCAAATCATACTACGAGAAGGGTGCTACAGATCCCTAATCGTCGGTAATCCTACGCTCCTCGTTCGCCTCGCGCTGCTCGAGAAGCTCTTGATACCCTTCCTCGTCGAGGTGCGTCACCGCGATCCACGCGTGAGACATCTCATCCGCGGTGCGGCTGCCACCGTCGACCCACTGATCTGCGTCGACAACGTTCGGGTTGTTCTCCGTGTTGTCATACCACTGCTTCATGATCAGAACCGCCCCGGCCGGCACCAAGGGTGCCGAGTTCTCGCCGTAGATGTGGCTCTGGTGCCACGTGGCGCTCCAGTTCGAGACCATGCTGACGATCTCGACCCGACCCGTCTCCGGGTAGAGGATCTCGAGGGACGCCGAGCGCATGCGCAGGTGCCCGTGAGGCTGGAAGCTATCGATACGCACCGGATGGTCGAACGTCCGGAAGCCCTGAGTCATGGCCGTGCCATGGGGCTTCATGACCAACTCGCCCTCGCGGATGCCGTAGAGCGCCAGGTCCTGCTTGTACTCGTACTCGTAGTCGGCCGGATGCAGCCAGATGCCCAACTCGACCACGTTGTCCTCGAGAACGTCGTTCGGGGCCGCGGCACCGAGTCCACCGGGATAGAGGTGGATGTCCCACGCGACATAGGCGTTGGCCGGGATTACGCGGCACACGCCGTCAGGAATCAACTCGCCGAGCTTGCCCATGGCGTACTCGGTCGCACGGTCGCCGGAGGACTCGAAGCCACCGTCGTCGGTCTCGAGTTGGAACGTCGAGTTCGCGTGGTGCACAACACCCTTCGCGTTACCGGCCGGCTTCACCTGAAGCGCCTTGATGCAGCGCTCTTCGGTGATTCCTGTCGGAACGATGGGGCGATGCCACATGTCGTTGCCCGCTGCCGGTACGTCGATCGGCGTCGACGGGGCAATGATGTCCGGCTGGCCGAGCGCCGCAGCAAGCGACCAATCCTCTGTGTCCGCGAGCACCGCCACAGGCATGTCGGCCGGATCACCTTCGACCGAGCCCTGGTCCACCCATGCGACTACCGTGGCGATGTCCTCATCCGAGAGGCGCCAGTCGTGCTGGAGGTCCTGGATGCCGATGTCGTTGTCGTAGTAGTAAGGCGGCATCAGGCGGTTCGCGACCTGCTCACGGATGCGGCGTGCATATCGACGCGCATCGTCGTAGGTCACCAGATCCATCGGGCCGATGCCTCCCGGCCGGTGGCAGACCTGGCAATTCTGCTGAATGATGGGCGCTACGTCGGCGGTATACGTCAGGTCGTCGGCACCAGCCGAAGAACTGAACGCGACCTGTGCGTTCGCAGCACCCTGGAACGCGAACACCGCAACCAATGCGAGTGTCGCGGCCACAAGCGTGGACTTCGAACCTTGGTGCTCCATGGTCATCCTCTCCCTCGAGCAAGTGAACTACGGCTACCAGCTCCTGAGCCTTCCACTACAACTACGTAGGGGAAGACACGTAGATGAATGTATGCGTTGATGGGAAGACCGTGCAATAGGGCGGCCCCTACCAATAAATGGGCGCTGCTGGACTCGAACCAGCGACCCCCTGCTTGTAAGGCAGGTGCTCTAACCAGGCTGAGCTAAGCGCCCGACGTCCAATGCCGGAAAATCGGCATGAATACTGGGGTCTAGCGGATGATGGCCATCGGCAGCAGAACCACGTAGGCGAGCACCAGCAGGAGTGGGGCAGCCGTGATCGAGCCCTGAGCTAGGAGCCAGTACCCGAGCGCCAGGCAGACAACGCCCGCCGCTGCCAGGTACCCGTTCTCCTTCGTGAACTTCAGAGCCGCCGGCTCCGCCTTCTTTCTTTTGGCCATGATCGACACAACTAAGTGGAGGGAGAAGCCTCGGTCAACGCGAGCTGTCGGTCCAATTCCTTCTTCGTGATGCCGAGGAGTTCTGCTGCGGACGCGCGGTCACCACCGGCTCGGTCGAGAACCAAGTGGACGTGCCGCAGGATCGCCCCCTTCAGCGTGAGGTCCGTGCCCCCAGGGTTCGCGCCGTCCTCCAGAATGAGGTGGTCGACGCCGATGACCGTCCCACGCGCCACGATGGCCGCCCTCATTAGTGTGTTTTCGAGTTCACGAACGTTGCCGGGCCAATCGTACGTCATGAGCCTGGCCATCGCGTCGTCGGAGATTCGCCGAATATCGCGGCTCGTCTCGTCGCGAACCCTGCCGAGCAGGGCCGTTGCAACCAGCTCGATGTCACGACGCCGCTCGCGGAGTGGAGGTACGGTGATCTCAACGACCTTGAGGCGGAAGTAGAGGTCCTCGCGAAACCGTCCTTCCTCGATCAGCTGCTCGACGGGCTGATGCGTCGCGGCGATCACGCGCGCTGCGGTCTTCCTCGGCTCCTCCCCTCCAACGGGGTAGAAGCGCCGCTCTTGGAGCACCCTCAGAAGCTTGGTCTGGAACTCCGGGCTCGTATCGCCGATCTCATCGAGGAAGATGGTCCCCTTCCCTGCCAACTCGAAGTAGCCCTTTCTCGAGCCCGTCGCTCCGGTGAACGCACCCTTCACGTGACCGAAGAGCTCCGACTCGAGGAGCGTATCCGTCAGCGCGCTGCAGTTCACCGCGATGAACGGCTCGTCGACGTGTTCGGAGTGCTCGTGGATCGCGCGGGCGATGACTTCCTTTCCCGTGCCGGTCTCACCCCGAACGAGCACGGTGGCCCGGTTGCCGGCCAACGCACCGATCGTCTTGTAGATGTCGATCATGCGAGGATCCCGGCCGACCAAACGTCCTCGCGGTAGCGCGGCGACAACATCCGGCTCTCCGCCTTCCACCGTCAGCGCTCGCTCCCGGAAGCAGCGCTCCGCCAGGCCCTGCACGGCCTTGGGATCGACGGGCTTCACGAGAAAATCGAAGGCGCCGCCTTTCATGGCGGCGACAGCGGTCTGCATGTCGTCGTGGGCAGTCATGACCACAACCTCAACGGAGTCCATGGAGGCACGCACCTTCTCCAGAAGCTCGAGCCCCGTCATCCCGGACATGCGCACGTCTGTGACGATAAGCCCCGGGTCGAACGCTTTCACGCGTGACAGCGCCTTCTCGGCGCTCTCTGCGGTTTCAACCTCGTAGCCGGCATGGACGAGTCGAGTGCGAAGGACTTCGAGTCCGTCCACGTCGTCGTCGACGACGAGGATTCGCGGGGGGGTGGAGTCACTCATGGCTTTTCTGATATCCCCGGGGGTGGCAGGCGGGGTCCGGACTCCGTCTGGTCCACGACCCAATACGCGGGCTGGTCGGGCAACTCCGACGCCCGCATGCGAGCCAGCTTCTCCCGATTCCGTCCCTTTCGCACGCGCACCATGAAGAGCAAGACGAGTGCCAGAAGTGCCCAGAAGAGTGCTGAATGGCTGAGCACGAACAGCCATCCGTAGCGCGCACGCACGTGGCGCGCCCAGTCTGTCTCGAGTCGGCCAGGCGTCACCCCGAAAGTGGTCCGCAGCGCCTCGTCGAAGGAGCGTTGCTCACGCCAGCGATCCAGGAACAGCTCGAGCCCTCGCTCTCCCCCCGGCTCCAGCAAATAGGTCACGGCACTCGCTGCGAGCAGGTACGCGGTCCTCGCCTCTTCTCGGCCGCTCGGCCAACGCAACGTGAGGGAGTCCATGGGGGGAGCGCGCCCCAGCGCCAACAGGACGCGCAACCTCCAGGCCTCGCCCGCCTCGAAGCCACCGGACACCCACTGCGCGTACCCTTCGTCGAACCAACGAGGCGCGCGCAGATCGCCCAGGTAGGCATGCAGACCGAGGTGCGCCCATTCGTGGCGAAGGGTGCGCCTGCCCTCGCGGTCGACCAGGCTGCGGCCCTCGTCGCTCGGGACGATGAACATGTTAGCCGAAGGAATCGCGACACCAGCCCGCCACTCGGGCACGACGCCGCCGGTGAGCTCGTCGAAGGCCTGTGGACCGTGCGCGATCACCGCGGTCACACGGGACGGAAAAGAGTCCGGAAGCCCGGGCAGGGGCGCTTGCCCGTCGATCAGATCGAGGACGCGCAAGGCCAATAGTGAGTCCTCGCGCACAAAATGGATGGTGGCCCGACTCCCCGCGCGCGTCAGGTACTCCTCGCCGGCGAGCGAGTCGGGCATCTGGGCGAAGAGCGGCGGCGGGCCCTGAGCCAAGGCAAGGACCACCACGAGCAGCGAAGCCGCGGAACGAATCACTCGCCGGCGAACATCTCCAGATTCGCCTTCACGGCCTCGTTGTGCGGGTTGATGTCCGCTGCCCTGCGCCACAAGAGGCGGGCCATGTCCCGGTCGTTGCCTTTGTACGCGAGCGTACCGAGCCGCAGATAGACGTCGTCCCCGAGGCGCGGTGACAGCTTCACGGCCTTCTCGTATTGGGCCTGCGCGCCCTGCATGTCGCCGTGTGCGTAGGCCTGATCTCCGAGGTTCTTGTGGGCCTGGGGCGCGGGCGGATTGAGTCCGGTCGCCCGCTTATAGAGGGCCTGCGCCGCCTCCACTTCACCCCGACGCTCCAGCACCGCGCCCGTGTTGACGAGGATCGGGCCCGAGTCTGGGTAGTGACCCATCCCTTCCCGACCGACCGCGACCGCGTAGTCGAGGTCACCACTCACTGCGGAGGCCAGGACCGTGTACGCGTAGTAGCGGGCGGAGGGTTTCTTCACGCGGGGTGACGTTCGGTACTGGCGAAGCGCCGCGAGTGTTTTCGCCACGTCACGGGCCTTGAGATGGACCGCAGCGCGCGCCAGGTGAACTTCATGGTCTTCCGGGCGTGCGATGAGCGCTGAGTCGAGCTCGCGCAGAGCATCCTTATACTGGCCCATCAACTCGAGGGCCAGGGCCGTGTTCCGATGAATCGAGTAGTCGCCCGCCCCCGGTGGCATCGCACCGAAGTGTTTGAGCGATTCCTCGAGCTTACCCCGCCGGAACGCGATCAAGCCCATCATGAAGTTCGCCCGCGCCTGCTTCGGATCGATCGCGATCGCCTGCTCGAACTCCCGCTCGGCATCCTCCAGCATACCCGACCGATAGAAGGCGGTACCGACGTTGAGATGCTGCGAGAGCGCCTCGTCGCCGCCGGTCTCCTCCTCAGTGCTGCGCTCCCCGGCACGGGACACGAAACCGGCCTGGATGAGTCCGTACAGCGCCTTGCCCGTCTCGAACTCGACGAGGCCCGCTTCGTCCATGATGTCGGTGACCGTGCGGACGCCATCGATATACGGAAGGACCTTCTTCTGGTCCTTGGTCAACTCGACGTCCTCCGACGACTGGTCGGGATTCTTATCGAGCTGGAAGACCACGTCGAACGAAGGGATCTTCTTCTCCACCAGACTCCACTCGTCGACGCGCCGTGCGCCTTCCATGAGGAGCGCCTCGGCGGGAATACTCACCAGGTAGAGGCCCTCCTCGTCGGGCATCTGGTCGGTGTCGAAGTGGAAGGACCCCTGATTCCACGTGAAGAGGTGGTAGACCGCCTCCTCGATCTGAGCCTGGATGTACCGCTGCAGGTCCTCCAGGCTTACGGCGCCCACATCGACCAAGATCTCACCCAGCCGCCTCCCCTTGGCCGTGCTCTGGGTCTCGACGGCTTCGGAGAGCGCTTTGCGCGTGATGACGTGGTTGCGCACGAGAAGCTCGCCCAGGCGGTCCCGCCGATTGAGGACGGACGCGTAGATGATGCGTCCCTGCTCGAAATAGATGTACCCGAAGTTGGACCGGTCCGTGATGCTCAGGCACCCGGTCTTCTTCCCCATGCCCAGCAACTGACAGATATCGGCCAGGCTGACGTCTTGGAGTGCGCCTTCGATCGCCATGGGTCGCTAGCTCCTAGTCCAGTTCTTCAATGAGGAGCTCTTCGATCCGAGGCCAATGGATGACCACGTTCTCCGGGCCGGGGAACCACGCCCCCCCCTTGCTCGGCGGCTCGGGTAGCGCGGCCGGAACGGGCTCCATCGTGCCCGTATCCGGTCCCTTTTTCGTTTCTGCCTCCAAGTCCGGCACGAAGATGCCTTCTTCCGCCGCCGCGGCCGCGTGCTCGACAAGCTCCAGGTCCACCGCCTGGCCGCTGGTCAGCTCCAGCACGAGACCCCCTTCGAAGCGGGAGCGTAGCCGTTCATCGATGGACTCGACGCTCGATGGCGCGCGGTTGGCCACGAGCATCATACGCGCTCCCCGACGCTTCAGAGCCTCGTACAGATGGAAGAACTCGTCCTGCGCGCGTTCGGTTTCCGACAACTCCTGGATGCCGTGTACGAGCAGGAGGTCAACCGTCCACCAGCGCTCGCGCCACGCCCCGGCGACCCCCTCGGCGAGCGCACGGATGAAGTCCTCCGCGAAGTGCGCCACAGAGGCAACGGCCATCCGCTGATCCGGGAAAGACTCTTTGTACGTGCGTCCGACCGCGGCCAGCAACGTCAGAGCCACCCTTTCGTTCCCCGACCACATGAAGAGCGGGTTGTACTCGGGCTTCTCCTCACCCACGAACTGGGCGGCCGCCTTCAACGCGATGGCCTCGAAGCCCGAAAGGTCATGCAGGAGCGGACCGTCACCGAGCCTCGGGAAGGGCCTTTGGCGCTCCCGAACGGACGCGAGCAACGCCTCGCCCTCTTCCAGCCGGTCGGGGTCCATGAGCACCCCCTGGGCAGCCTCCGGCCACGGGTTGCCCAGGCGCTCCAACTCGTTGTCGATCTCGCGCAGCCGCTGCAGATCGGCCTTGAACGTCGCGACGAGCTTCTCCCAGCCCTTCGGCTCGGTCTCACCGAACTGGGACTCCAGGCGGTGCACCAGGAAGCCCTGCCGGTCAGCGGATTCGATGGCTTCACGTATCGCTTTTCGCCACGGCTCTTCCTTGCTCTCCACCACCACCGCAACGGAGCTGGCCAGCTCGGTGAGGAAGGACCCGAATTCGTCGGAACCGCCCCCCAGGGCTGCGACCTGATCCTGTTGCTGAAGGAGTTTGGTCACCTCGGACGAAGAGACCTGGCGACCTTCGAGCTCCTGCGTCGCGAAGATCTTGTTGAGGACCCCGCCGAGCTCTCGGACGTTCTTGAACGGCGCTTTCGCCACCGCTTCCGCGACGCCATCCTCGAGGGTCTGTCCGCGTTCTTCGGACTTCCTGAGGATGATGGCGACGCGAGTCTCGTACTCAGGCGGTCCCAGATCTACGATCAAGCCCCCGGAGAACCGTGAAAGCAGCCGGGCGTCGAGTCCGTCGATGTCAGCAGGGGGTCTGTCGCTGGCGAGCACGATCTGGCCCCCGGCGGTGCTGAGCTGATCGAGGGTCTTGAGCAGCATCTCCTGAGCCTCGGGCTGCCCTGTCAGGAACTGGACGTCGTCCAGCAACAAGATGTCCAGTTCACCGTAGACACCGTCGCCCTGCCCGGCTTGGAGCGAACCCTCCAAGCGCTCGAGATACTCCTCCAGCGCCATGTACTCGACCTTCTTGGCTTCACCCTTCGCCGACTGGTGCGCGATGGCCGTGAGGATGTGCGTCTTCCCCAGACCCGGTGCGGAGTAGAGGAACAGGGGGTTGTAGCTCGTGCCCGGCGAGTCGGCAGCACGACGCGCGGCTGCGGAGGCCAGACGGTTCGCCGGGCCCACCACGAAGGAATCGAATGTCAGCTTGGGATCGAGATCCGACATAGCCGCTGTCGCGGGCTCCCGCAGAGGACGTTAGAGCGCCGAAGCGCACGTCGGACGATAAGTATCGGCCGGAACGTCCCTGAAAAAAAGGCCCGTGTCACGCGGGGTTCTGGGAGCCGGTGGTACCCCGGGCCCATGCTGCCACCTCCGCGAGATCGGGCGGAAGCGGGGCCGTGAAGCTCAGGCGCTCTCCCGAGATGGGATGGTCGAAAGAGAGTTGTTGTGCGTGCAGAAACTGCCGTGGGGTGCTCCGGGCCAATTGAATGGCCCAGTGCCTGGTAGGCCCGCCCATCCCGCGCTCCCAACCGTCCCCGTAAACCGAATCCCCCACCACCGGGTGCCCCGCGTACGCTAGGTGCACGCGAATCTGGTGGGTACGTCCCGTCTTGAGAGCCACGTCGAGCAGATCGGCCCGCAGCAAACGCTCGCGCACCCGGACACGCGTCATAGCGGATCGCCCCTCTTGGACGACGGCCATCTTCTTACGGTTCTTTCGATCCCGCCCGATCGGCGCCTCAATCGTGAGCGGAGACTCCTTGAGGTGTCCCCAGGCGAGGGCGAGGTAGAGCCGCTTCACCCGGCGCCGGCGAAGCGCGTCGGACAGTGTGCGGTGTGCCAGGTCGGTCTTGGCCACCACGAGAAGCCCCGATGTGTCCCGGTCGAGTCGGTGGACGATCCCCGGCCGGAGTCGTCCGCCGACCCCTTCGATGTCCGGCATCCGCCAGAGCAGCGCATTCACCAGGGTACCCGTGCGGTGACCGGGCGCCGGATGCACCACCATTCCTGCTGCCTTGTTCACAACGGCCAGGTGAGCGTCCTCGAACACGACGTCGAGCGGTATCTCCTCGGGGAGCATGTCCACCGGTTGGGCAGGCGGCACGACGACTTGGATCTTCGTGCCCGGCGACGCCGGGTCGGACTTCTTCGCTACCCGGCCATCTACTGTGACGCGGCCCTCCGCCAATAGACCCTGCACCCGGGTGCGAGAGAGGTCGAGACTGGTGGCAATGAACCGGTCCAAGCGGCCCGTCGCGCCCTCGTCCACCGTCAGGGAATGCGTCTTCTCCCCGGGCGCGTCCACGGCGCTAGCGATCCGAGCGACGAAGGCCGATGGTGGCGGGCGTCCCGTCGATGTCGATTTCGCGCACATGCGGATAGCCAGCCCCCGCCGCGCCGTCACCCACCGAGATTCCCAGCGCCAGCGTCTCGCCCCCAATGAAGTCCTCGTGTCGGGTCGCCGCGCTCACGATCTCCTGCGGTCCACCGATCGCCAGCTCGATGCGGTCCGAAATGTCCAGCCCCGCATCCTTGCGCAAGCGCTGGATGCGATTCACCAGCTCGCGCGCCACGCCTTCGGCCAGAAGAGCTTCGTCGAGCGTTGGGTCGAGAGCGATGGCGTAGGCCCCCTCCGCCTTCACCAGCAGGCCGGTGCTGGCTTCCTGCAGGACTTCGACGTCGCCCTCTTCCAGTGCGTGGGCCGTCCCGGACACCTCGAACTCGATGCGCTCGCCACCCAAATACTTCGCCAGCTCGTCCTGGCTGAGCGCCCGAATCGCACCGGCTGCGTCGTTCGTTTCTTTGCCGAAGCGGGAGCCGAGCGCGCGGTAGTTGGGGCGCGCCGCAAGCGTCACGATTCCCTCCGTCGACGAAATGAAGCCGACCTCCTTCACGTTCAGCTCCTCCCGCACCACCTCCAGCACCTCGGGGCTCAACGCCTTCCCGCCCGGCAGCACGGCTTGGACCGCGCGCAGTGGCTGCCTCACGCGGATCTTGGCTTCCTCACGAGCGGCGCGACCCAAGGACACCAAGACTCGGGCAGCATCCATATCGGACTCGAGCGATTCGTCTCTCGCCCCACGCGGCTCGGGCCAGCGCTGGAGGTGGACGCTCTCGTCAGTCAGGGCTCGGTGCATCCAGTCCGCGGAGAAGGGCATGCACGGCGCGGCGAGCAGCGATACGTCCCTCAGCACCTCCCAGAGCGTGCGGAAGGCAGCGCGCGTGTCGGTCGCGTCGACATTGCCCCAAAAACGCGACCTACTCCGGCGGACATACCAGTTGGAGAGATCCTCGACGACGAAGTCGCCCAACACTCGGTAGGCCCGCGTGAGCTGATACTCGTCGAGGTCGGAAGACACCCCCGCGACGAGCCCATGCAAACGCGAAAGCAGCCACCGGTCCATCAATGGGCGTTCCTCCGGGGCCGGATCGTCGTCGGAGGGCGACCACGCCTCGGCCTCCGCGTACAACGCGAAGAATCGATAGGTGTTGAAGAGCGTGTCGAAGAAGCGGCGCGCTGCTTCGCGAACGCCTTCGGGATCGTACCGCTTGGGTAGCCACGGATTGGACGACGTGATCAGATACCAGCGCACGGCATCGGCACCGTAGTCGCCAATCGCTTCCCACGGGTCGGCGATGTTACCCTTGGACTTCGACATTTTCTGACCCTCTGCGTCGAGGATCATGTCGTTCACCAAGACGTTTCGGTACGGCGGCGCCTTGTTCCCCAGAAGCGTGGAGATGGCCAGAAGCGAGTAGAACCAACCCCGCGTCTGGTCTACCCCCTCGCAAATGAAGTCGGCTGGGAAATGCGCCTCGAACTCCGATTCGTTCTCGAACGGATAGTGCCACTGTGCGTAGGGCATGGCGCCGGAGTCGAACCACGCGTCCAGGACCTCGGGCGTACGGCGCATCGACCCCTCGCACTCGCCGCAATCGAAGTGCACCGCGTCGATAAAGGGCCGGTGCGGGTCGAAGTCGGCCGGAAGACCGCCGGCTGCTTGGCCGAGCTCCTCCAGTGACCCGATCCACCTGACATGGTCCGGATCGTTTTCGCAGACCCACGCGGGGAGCGGCGTTCCCCAATAGCGGTCGCGCGAGAGCGCCCAGTCCACGTTTCCGCGAAGCCACTCTCCGAAGCGCCCCTCGCCCACTTCGGGGGGATGCCACTTGATCTGATCGTTGGCCGCCAGGAGCTCATCCTTGAGCGACGACGTCGCGGCAAACCAGGTGTCGCGCGCCACATACAATAGAGGAGAGTGGCACCGCCAGCAGTGCGGATAGCTGTGGACCACGGTGCTGATATCGAAGAGCAGCTGTCTTTCCCGGAGGGCGTCGACGAGGAGGGAGTCGGCGTCCTTCACGAACATGCCGCCAACGAGGTCGATTTCCTGCTCGAAGTGACCCGATGCGTCGAGCGGGTTGAGCATGGGCAGACCGTGCCGCTGTCCAGCCGCGTAATCGTCAGCCCCGAAAGCCGGTGCCATATGCACCACCCCAGTACCGTCCGACGCGCTGACGAAGTCCTCGGCCACGACCGTCCAGCCGTTGCCGAGGTCATCCGGTAGCGGGACCACCTCCAGGGGGCGCCGATAGCGCCAGCCCACCAGGTCGGCCCCCGTGTACGTCGCGACGACACGGGCCTCCTCCCCGAATAGCGCCTCCACCCTTCCCTGCGCGACGATGTAGCGGCGGTCGTCGCCCCGGACCTCGGCATACTCCAGGACTGGATTCACTGCGAGGCCGGTGTTCGACGGCACAGTCCAGGGCGTGGTGGTCCACGCGAGAAGCGCACGGCCCTGCGGGTCCGGATCGCCCGACGCGGTGAGCACCTCGGCCACGAACACAAGCGATGGATCCTCGACATCCTCGTACCCAAGCGCCACTTCGTGAGACGAAAGCGCCGTGCCGCAACGAGGGCAGTAGGGCACGCTTTTATGACCCCGGTACAAGAGGCCCCGGTCGGCGAACGTCTTGAGGAGCCACCACACCGACTCGATGTATTTGGGATCGAGTGTCACATAGGGCCGCCAGTACTCGAGCCAGTAGCCTATCCGCTCGCTGAGCTGCTCGAACTCCTCCTTGAACGTGAACACCGAGTCGCGGCACGCCTGATTGAACTCCGCGATGCCCAACGCCTCGATCTCGGGCTTTCCGCTTATGCCGAGTTTCTTTTCTGCCTCGATCTCAACCGGAAGGCCGTGGGTGTCCCAGCCCGCGATGCGCGTAACGGCGCGACCCTGCATCGCTCGGTGACGACACACGAGGTCCTTGATCGCACGGCTGATGACGTGGTGAAGACCCGGGCGCCCATTGGCCGTCGGCGGCCCCTCGAAGAACACGAACGGTTCGCCCCCCGCGTTCTCGGCTAGGGTCCGTCGGAACAGATCCTCGTCACGCCAAGTGGCGAGCATCTGCTCCTCAATAGCGAGGAGGCCGTCGGGAAGCTGAGGGTAGCTCATATCAGGGTCGGGAGCCGACTCGCGGGTCACGCTCGCAGATGGCTCGGGGGACGGTCAGACCTCGTCGTCCGTGTCCAGATAGAGCATCAGGTTGTCGTGCTTCTGCCCCTTGGGCGCGGGCGGGGCCGCTTGCATGGCTTCGCCCAGAGCCGACGGCATGGCCGGGGGAGCCGTGTTGGGCTCGGCGTGCTGCCGGTACGCCTCAGCCAGCTGATCGATTGGTGCGTCCGGCGGCGGAACGCCGTCCACTGCAGGGATTTCCAAGGTGGTTGCCTCGGGGTCGACCTGGGCGGAAGCAGCTGCCTCCCCTCCCCACTTGGTGCCGAGGTCGAGATCGATCGTCTGCTCCTCGAGCGGCTTGCGGTCCTCCTCCACCTGGACGACGTCGAGCTCCCGCTCAAGTAGCTGGCGGAAGTGGGTGAGGAAGCGATTGCGGCGGCGCTCCATCTCCTGCAGGGCGTCGGCGATCTGGTCCAGTCGGCGCTCGGAGGTCCGCAGCTTGGTGCGGGCCTCGGCCTCTGCCTCGGCGATCAACCTACGGCCTTCCGTTTCCGCCTCCTTGAGCAGGTTCTCCGCTTCGCGCTGCGCCTGTCCACGAATGTCGGCGCGCAGCTCCTGCGCCGTCACGAGCGCATCCTGGACGGCCTGCTCACGCCCAGTCTGAGAATTCACCTGCTGCTGGAGCAGCTCGGACCGCTCGCGGAGCCCGATGTTCTCCCGGGTCAACATCTCCAGGCGCTCTGCGACCATCTCCAGGAACACATCGACCTCCTGGGGATCGTAGCCGCGCATGAGCTTCTTGAAGTCACCACGCTTGGTCCGAACATCCAGCGGCGTCAGGTCGATCATCTCAGGCCCCCACTCGCTCTCCGAAAAGTGCAGTTCCGATCCGAACGATGGTGCTCCCTTCGCGGATTGCAATGTCCATGTCGTTCGTCATCCCCATCGACAGCTCGGGACCGACGACCTCCGTGATGGCGTGAAGCCTGTCGAGCGTGTCCCGCAACCCGGCGAACGCATCCACGATAACGGCGTCGTTGTCCACGTAAGGAGCCATGGTCATGAGGCCCTGAATCCGCAATCCCGGCAGCTCCGCAATTCGATGAATCTGCTCCACTGCCTCCACAGGGTCGAAGCCGCTCTTGGAACCCTCGCCCGATGTGTTCACCTGGGCTAGCCCCGCGACCTCGATGCCGTCTTCCACCGCAATGCGGGACAGCCGCTCGGCCAGCTTCGTGGAGTCGATCGAGTGGATCAGATCGGCCAACTCCGCGACGCGACGGGCTTTGCGTCCCTGGATGTGCCCGATCATGTGCCATGTCACATCAGGCCCGCTGTGGCCCGTGGCCTTCTCATCGAGCTCGTGCACGCGGTTTTCACCGAGGTCATGCAGGCCCGCGCCGAGCGCGGCGTCGATGGCTTCCACGGGATGACCCTTCGTGACGGCAACCAGGCGCACGGAGTCTTCGGATCGGCCGGCAGCGCTGGCCGCCCGCTTCATCCGGTCCCTGACCATCGGAAGCGTCTCCTCCAGCCGGGCAGCATACGCTCCGGCTGAGGCTTGCGTCGTCATCATCGAACTGCGGTCACGCGGGACATCTCCACAAAAGGAAAGGACCCCGCCGGAGCGCCGGCGGGGTCCTCAAGGATCCGTGACAGATACCGGGCTCAGCGTACCTGGAACGTAATTGGTAGTGAGACCCAAACCTGCACCCGGTTCTCACGGTTGAGCGCGGGCGAGAAGCGGTAGACTTCGGCCACGTTGAGCGCAGCCTGGTCGAGAGCTTCATACCCGGAACTCTCGTTGACGCGCGTCTGCTGCACACGTCCCTCTTCGTCGATGAAGAACCAGACCGTCACCCTTCCGCCGATTCCCGAGTCTCTCAGCACCGTCGGGTACTCGCGGGTCAGGGCCCGCTGCACCTCGGCGAGGTTCTGGAGAGACGGAGCGACCGTGAAGGGAGTGAACGTCGGCGCGGCCGAGATGTCCGTCGCGATCTCCTCCGGAGGCGGAGGAAGGTCGTCGACCGGGTTATCGTCGAACGTCGTCGGCGCGATCGTGATGTCTTCGTCGATGTCCGCGGTTGCCATCACAGGCGTCGCCGGGCGGGCGATGGCCTGCGGCGGCGGCGGGATTTCGATCTCGGGCGGCATGACGATCGCCTCGAGTTCCTCGGACGTGAACGAGAAGTCCTCAGCCGTCATTTCCGGGGCGAACGCGAAGGCGCCGAAATGCACCACGGTCGCGATGATCATCGATCCCCAAAACCAGGAGTCGAACGTCCGCTTGAGCCGGTCGTTCGCGTTCTCCGTGAGGATTGAGGTTGCGGGTACCGCTTCTGCAGCGCTCATCGTCTCTCCCTCTGCATGCTCTGCTCCAACTGCGTCGCGAATACGACACGCAGCACACCGGCGGCCACCAACTCCTGCTGGAGCTGATCCACGAACCGGTACGGAGTCTGTCTGTCGGACCTGATCGAGATGACGAGCGCGCGCTCGGACGCCGCATACAGCGGACCGACGAACGCGGACACATCGGTCATCCCAAACGGCTGGTCGTTCATGTAGACCGTACCGCTTCTCTCCATCCAAATATTGAGAATGTTCTTCTGTTTTTCATCGATCTTCATGGCGGCCTCGGCCTCGGGCCACTCGATGGGACGGTTCTGGTCGGACTGAAAGACCGTCGTCACCATGAAGAAGATGAGAAGGAGGAACGCGATGTCCGCGAGCGATGATGCGGGCACCTCGGATGAAGCCTTGGACTTCCTATCGAACCCACCGCCTTTCATCGACATCGTCTACTGCTCCAATACCTGGAGTGAGATGCGCTCTGCATTCGCAGAATGGAGCGCGTCCAGAACGTCGACCATGTACTCGTAGGCCGCGTCCGGATGGGTCTTCACAGCGGCGATGAGATTGGGGTTGTCCGTGATCGCCTGCCTCCAAAGACCTTCGATCTGCTCCGCCCTCACCTGCTGAACCTGCTGGCTCTCGCCGCGCTTGACGTCGACGATGCCGTTCGGCTGGATGATGAGGTGGATGATGTTGCGCTGGCTGATCTCCTGCGTCTCACCCTGCTCGGGCAGCACGATCGCGAGTCCCTTGTCCTTCGGGAACGTGGTCGTCACGAGGAAGAAGATCAGAAGTAAGAAGGCGATGTCCGCCATGGACGAAGTCGGGACCTCGTCGCTGACCTTCTGCTTCTTGTTGTTGAGAACGGCCATGTTGCTCCTGCCTCGCTATTTAACAGTTACTGGGCGATCCGGTCGTTGGTTCCGCGCTCACCCTGTGGTGGGCGGGGCTCCTGCGCCCCCGGCGGGCGGCTTCGCGGCCGCCGGGGCGGCCACATCTGATGGCCACGGTTGGTTCTTCTGCATGATCTCGACCTTGCCGTCCTTCTCGAGGTCCCAGGCGAGGTTGAAGATCTTCTGCGCTCCCTGCTCCATGTCGATAATCAGCTTGTCGATCCGGGTGACGAACACGTTGTAGGCGATGTTCACCGGCACCGCGACCACGAGGCCGGCGGCCGTCGTGAGGAGCGCCACCTTGATGCCGCCCGCGACGAGTGAAGGATCGACGTCGCCGGCCTCCTCGATCGCCGCGAACGCCAGGATCATGCCAGCCACGGTGCCGAGGAAGCCCATTAGCGGGGCCACGTTGGCGATCGTCGCTAAGATGACGAGTCCGCGCTCCAAGAAGCCCAGCTCGATGGTGCCGGTCGTAGCCACAGCCGCTTCGAGTTCACCGGCGCCGAGCCTCTTCGTCTTGATGCGCCTGAGCCCAGCGAGCAGGATCGCGGCAGCCGGACCCGCAGTGTTGTGCGCGATGTCGATGGCCCCGTCGATATCGCCGCTTAGCGCCGCTTCTTCGACCCCGCTGAGGACCCGCACCGTACCCTTGTGGGCGAGCCAGAGCGTCCACGCTTTAGCGATCATCACGCCCAACGCGATCATCGAGCATAGGACGAGCGGATACATCATCAATCCGCCGTCAGAGAACAGGGTCAGCAGCCGATATTGTGAACCCAAGCGAACTTCACTCCTGTCGAGAGACCGTCGTCCCCGCCGGAGGCGTACCTCCAGGCATGAGGACCGCGCAATCTATGAGGCGTGCGCCGAGGGTGTCAACGCGTGATTTCGCGGGACTTTACGAAGCTCTAGTCCAGTGTCTCGTCCAGTGTCTCGGCCGGCCCTACGGAGTCGTCAGTGCCGGACTGGTAACGTCGGCCGGGCCGGAGGGAACCGCGACCTCCTTGGCAGGGTGCGTCCCGGACACAATGGCGCGTAACCGCTCGGAGTTCACGCCGCGCTCGAGCGACCCAGCGATGGCCACTGCTACCTGTGACGTCTCTTCGCTCACCACGAGGACGATCGCGTCCGTCTCCTCGCTGAGACCTAATGCGGCCCGGTGCCTCGTGCCCAACGAACGGTCCTTCACCGGCGATTGGGTGAGCGGCAGGATCGCCCCCGCACTGTGGATGCGGTCACCCGAGATCAGGACCGCGCCGTCGTGTAGGGGGGAGTACGGTGTGAAGATCGTGACCAACATCTCGGCGGACACGGGCGCTTCCACGATGCTGCCCGTTTCCGCGTACTCGCCCAACCCCACTTCCTGCTCGATGGCGATGATGGCGCCGTGGCGGGCACGAGCCAGCCGCTCCGTGGCCTCCACGATCTCGTCTGTGACCTTGCTTCCTTGTAGCTGTTGGAACGGGCGCATCATCCTGCTTTGGCCCAACCGGGCCAGCGCCGCCCGGAGCTCGGGCTGGAAGACGACCAGGATGGCGATCGCGCCGTACTGGAACGCCGCCTCGAGCAGCGTCCTGACGAGAATCAGGTCCAAGAGTCGCGCCAGGCCGTACGTGAAGGCGAGCAACACCACGCCCAACACGATCTGCATCGCCCGGGTCCGCTGAATGACCAAGAGGACGCGGTAGAGCAGAAACGCGACGATGAGGATCTCGATCAGATCCGTCCATCCTGGACGGAGGAATCGAAGCTGCTCCCAGATCCTGTTCAAGGCCGGCTCCGGGGCTGAGCAGACCGGCGCACGACCATCAGATCAGCTCGTCGTCGCCTGAAGCCTCGACCACGCCCGGCGCCGGCCCGGGAAGCGGACCTTCCCCACCGGCGAACCCGAACCCGCGCGAGGAAGCTTTATCGGGGGCGGCGGGCGGGTCCTGCGAAAGTTTGGGAGGCTCTTCGTCGAGTAGCGGAAGCGGCGGCAACGGCTCACCACGCGCCAACGTCTCGACGTCAGTGCGGTCGAGCGTCTCGCGCTCCAGAAGCGCCGCTGCGATGGCCTCGAGCAGATCCTTGTGCTCGGCGAGCACGTCGTGTGCCCGCCGGTGCGCCTCGTCGATGATCCTCTTCACTTCCTCGTCGACGATGCGTTGCGTGTGCTCCGAGACGGAGCGCCGCTGCATGATCTCGCGCCCCAGGAAGACTTCTTGCTCGTCATCGGCTACAGCGACGAGGCCGACGACGTCGCTCATTCCGAACGAAGTGACCATCCGGCGCGCCATGGATGTCGCCCGCTGGATGTCGTTGCCCGCACCCGTCGTGATGTCCTGCGGGCCGAAAATCATCTCCTCAGCCACGCGACCGCCGAACAGCATGGCCAGCTGACCCTCCATCCACTCCTTCGTGTAGGAGTGACGATCCACTTCCGGCAGGCTCGCCGTGATGCCCATGGCTCGCCCGCGCGGCACGATCGTGACCTTGTGTATGGGATCGAGCCCCGGGATCCTGGTGCCCAACACGGCGTGGCCAGCTTCGTGATAGGCCGTGAGCTTCCGCTCGTTCTCAGTGAGGACGAGGCTCTTTCGCTCGGTCCCGAGCATCACCTTGTCTTTGGCCTGCTCGAAATCGACCATAGAGACCTTGTCGCCATCGCGGCGAGCAGCCAACAACGCCGCCTCGTTGCAGATGTTCTCCAGATCGGCGCCGCTCATCCCCGGCGTGCCGCGCGCGATCAGCGACAGCTCGACATCGTCGGCGAGCGGAAGCTTCTTCGCGTGCACCCGCAGGATCCCTTCGCGTCCTTTCACGTCCGGAAGGTCGACCACCACCTGGCGGTCGAAGCGTCCGGGCCGCAGGAGCGCGGGGTCGAGCACGTCCGGGCGGTTCGTGGCCGCCAGGAGGATCACGCCTTCGTTGGATTCGAAGCCGTCCATCTCGACGAGGAGCGCGTTGAGCGTCTGCTCACGCTCATCGTGTCCGCCGCCAAGACCGGCGCCCCGATGCCTGCCCACCGCGTCGATCTCGTCGACGAAGATGATGCACGGCGCGTGCGCCTTGCCCTGCTCGAAGAGATCCCTGACCCGCGACGCGCCCACGCCGACGAACATCTCCACGAAATCCGACCCGGACATCTGGAAGAAGGGCCGCCCCGCTTCGCCTGCGCATGCACGCGCGAGAAGCGTCTTACCCGTTCCCGGCGGGCCTACCAGCAGAACCCCCTTGGGTAGCCGCCCTCCGAGCCGCGAGAACTTCGCCGGGTCCTTCAGGAACTCGATGATCTCCTGCAGCTCTTCCTTGGCCTCGTCCGCCCCCGCGACGTCGGCGAAGGTCACCTTCGGCGTGTCCGGGGAGATCAGCTTCGCTTTGGACCTGCCGAACTGGAACGCGCGGTTCCCCCCACCTTGCATGGTGCGGAAGATCCAGATCCAGAAAGCGATGAAGAGGAGCCAGGGGAGCGCCTGCAAGAGAAGGGTGCCGATGCCTCGCTGCGGCAGCTCGGCGTCTACGATGACACCCCGACTCTGAAGCTCTTCGAGCAATCCTTCGCTCGGGTCACTGGGAAGCATGGTGCGGAAGCGCACGAATTCCCGGTCCTCGACCCGGACTGGCTGCCTGAACGTGCCCTCGACGGCGCGGTCCCGGAACGTCACCTCGTCGACGCGGTCGTCGCTGACGTGCCGGGTGAAATCCGAATAGGTCAGGAGCGTGACCGGGTCGTCCTGCCCTCCGACGATCTGGATCGCGAAGAGCAGCATTAGGGCCATCATCATCAAGAACGCCGCGTTCTTGGAGATGCGCCCCAATCGATTGTTCTGCTCGTCGGGTCTAGTCGGGTCAGTTTGTGACATCTAGCTACTCTGGCGAGCCGTGCAGGTCGGCGGTTCTAAAGGCTCGCGATATAGGGCAAATGGCGAAAGTCTTCCGCGTGGTCGAGTCCATACCCCACCAGGAAGTCATTGGGTGCATCGAAGCCTACCCACCGGGGTTCCGGGTCGAGCGGCGTGAGGCGCTTGTGGAGCAGCGTGCAGACGTCCAGGCTGGCCGGCTCACGCGCCCGGAGCCGGGGGAGCACCCCTTCCAAGGTCGTTCCACTGTCAACGATGTCTTCCACAACAATCACGGCTCGGCCGGCCAGGGGAGACTCAGGGTCGTGGAGTAGACGCACATCCCCACTGGACTGTTTCCCGGCACCATAGCTCGACGCCACCAGAAAATCGACGTGGTGCGGCAGGGTGATCTCGCGAACGAGGTCAGCCATGAAGATGAAGGAGCCCTTGAGTAGGCCGAGGATGAGGAGACGGTCGTCCTCCGAGTAGGCGGAAGAAATATCAGCGGCCAGTTCTTGGACACGTGTAGAGATCTGCTCCGCGCTGTAGACGACCTTCCCAGGCTTCGGCTGCGGCGTCATCCGATGCCGATCCGGAGCCGATTCTGGGCTTCCCCAAGGCCGACCGACTCCGCCCTTGCCAGGCCTGGGATCCACAGCACCCGTCCCTCCGCGTCGACGACGAGCGGCACGCACCGCCGCTCTGAAGGTGGAATACGGCGCTCGAGCATGAACTTCTTCACCTTCTTGGTCCCTCCGGGGAGACGGATGCGGTCGCCGGGGCGACGCGACCGCACCGTCAGCGGAAAGCGCAACGCGGCCAATTCGAAGGCCTCAGAGGCCTGCCTCCTCTCCCAGTCCGCTCCTCCCCAAGCGACGGGAATCGGGCTGCCTGCGAGCACTACGGTGCCGCTACCGGGGCCAGGATCCTGGATCGCGAGCGCGCGCTCTTCGGCGATGGGCATCGTTCGGCCGAGGACGCAGCGGTCGAGCTCCAGGCCAACCAACAGGGCGGCCCCGAGTTGGATGGCGCGACCGCTGGAGCCGGAATCGGTGAACTCTACCGCGAGCCGTGTCCCCGTGCGGTCCAACGACACGCCCACCCTCGCCGAGAGGGCACGGATCACGCGCGCGCGAACTGCGGGGTGCAACGCGATCAGCGCCGCTCGTGCGACAGACACGCCGCTTTCGACCTCTCGGACGTCCAGAGGTCGCAACAGCCCCGGCATCATGCTCTCCCAGGCAGCCTCCTCTTCATTGGCTGCATCGGCGAGGCGAACCAGGGCCCGCCTGGCCCCCGGTGCCACCAAGCGTTCGATGTCGGGCAGGATGCCGTTCCGGAGCGCGTTGCGCGCATAGGCGGAGTTCCTATTAGTAGGATCATCCCGCCACGTAAGACGCACCGCCTGGGCGTACTCCAGCAGTTCGGCTCGCCAGAAGTCGAGGAGGGGCCTGCCGATTCCAGGAGGACGGAACGCGGGGATACCGCCGAGGCCCTTGGAGCCCGTGCCCCGTAGAAGGCGGAAGAGCACGGTTTCAGCCTGGTCGTCGCCGTGGTGGCCCGTGACGAGAAGGTCTGCGGCGTTGCGTCTGACCTGTGACGCCAAGAAGTCGTACCGTGAGGCCCGCGCCTCCTCTTCGGACGTCAAGCTGGTGTCGGCCCGTCCGACGACGAGCGGAACGTCCCAGGCGCGGCAGAGGCCGGAAACCCAGCGAGCATCGGCCGCGCTCGATACGCGCATGCGGTGGTCGAAGTGCGCGGCGATCCACTCGTTACCAGAGTCCCGGGCGGCGAACCGAGACAGGTGCAGCAGCACGGTCGAGTCCAGGCCGCCGGACACGGCGACGAGGACGCGTTTCCCGGTGCCGAATCGCGATAGGCTATCCCGAAACCGGGCGCTTAGAGCGCCTTGCGGGTGCGTCATTGGCTACCACCCCCACTCGTACCCGGAGGAACTGGCCTACCGGTTCGTTCCGTGAGCACCGATGCGAGCAGATCCGGGCGGTCCGTCTGGATCCCGTCGACCCCCAGATCGAGGAGTCGGTGCATGTCTTCCTCCCGATTCACCGTCCAAACGTGCACCGGAATGGCTACCCGGTGCGCCGCTCGCACGAACCGCCTCGTCACCACTCTGAGCCTACCGCTGCATTCCGGGACTTGAAAGATGTCGGCGCGCGGCGTATAGGGGCTGCCGCCCGGCAGCCAGTGCAGCAACCAGAAGCAGAGAATCTGAAAGTAGCTGGCCCCCCAAGGCCCGGGGTACCCACGCGCATCCTTCCGTGACGACTCGAACTCGGCCGCCACCAGCACTCGGTGCTCGGCGGCGTGCCGGGCGATCAGAGCAACCGTGGGACCGGCGACCGCTGGTTCTTTCGCTTCGATGTTGATGCGCATGTCCGGAAAGGCGGTCAGGACTTCGTCGAGGGTGGGGATGGCGACCCCCCTGGCGCGAAAGGAGTGGGCCCCCGCCAGGTCCACGAAGTGATAGCCCGCGTCGAGAGCCTGGATGTCCCCTAGCGTGAACGTGCGTACGGGCCCGCTGCCATCCGTGGTCCGGTCGACCGACTCGTCATGAATGACGACGACCTCCCCGTCTTTGGTGAGGCGGACGTCCAGCTCCAACATGTCCGACCACCACGCGTCCCTGGCCATCCGAAACGCGACCATCGTGTTCTCCGGGGCCAGGCGCGCGCCCCCCCGGTGCGCGACGAGCATCGGGGCGCCCGCGAGGTACGGGTGGCCGGGACGCCTACGCCGCCAGGGAGTCAGGGTCGCGTTCCTCGGCGCCGAATCAGGCCGACGCCTGTCCGCCCGCCTCGAGGCGCTCTACGTCGTCCGACGCAACCCCGTGGAACTCATAAAGGACCAGATCGAGCAGCTGGCTGGTCATCTCGAGCTCCGCGCGCAGCTTCGCGGATTCGCCGTCGGCCGGCGTCGCCAGGTCCTCTTCCAACTCCACGACCCGACGCGCGAGGAAGGTCATGAGGTCCACGACGACCTCGGGCCTCGGGTTGGCCGGAGCGATCGAGTCGGGCATCACCTCGTGGAGGAGGAGGCCACGGATGAACGCCAGAAAGCCCGGGAACGTCATCTGGGTGATGGGACCCTCTTCGAGCGCTTCCTCGTCCGTGATGTGCTCCCACTCGAGCTCATTCCAATAGAGGTCCTCTGCCTCGCCGAAGAGGTAGCGCCGGGACTCTTTGGTGAGCGGCGCGCCGCCTTCGAGCGCGGGGGCGGCGAGAGGTCGACCCAGGAGGCGCTCGAGCCGCTCGCGGCGGGCGTCGAGGAGCGTGTTGGCGCGGTCAGTCATGTGCTTTACTCGGAATCGCTGTGGGTGGGTCGATCTCGGGCGTGAAGATAGGCATCCGGCCGCCCTCGGGGAAACCGGGGATTGGTAGCCGGCCCGTGGCCTCTCGCCGGCCTTTCTCACTTGCCGGAGGTCCTGGAAGAGGGTATGATCGTCGCACTGCTTCAAGCGGTTCCCCGCCTCCTCTTAGCACGAGGAACAGCCGCGTGATGCCAAGTGATTCCGGGCGTCCGGGCAATCAAACCGTGTGCCGTGTTTTCTTATTCGTCGCGGCCCTCCACGGAGGGAACCGGAAGGGCGAGGACGCCTGAGGCGTTCCCGTTTGAGCTGAATGTCGGTCTCGGCTCCCCACCGATCCCTGTCGTAGGGCCGGATTTCGAGCGTGAATAGATGCCAAGAGCCAAGACCGGGCCCCAGGCCCAACAGCTGACCCTCTACAACCCCGCGAACGAACACGACGGTTGTGGAACGGGCTTCATTGCCGCCATCGACGGGACCCGGAGCCATCGGGTCGTCCAGTTGGCGGTTCAGGCCCTCGTGCGACTCACGCATCGCGGCGCGGTGTCGGCAGACGCCGCCTCCGGCGACGGAGCCGGCGTGACGATTCAGGTCCCACGGGAACTCCTGGCAGATGACGCCGCGCGACTCGGCCTTCCCCGCGATCAGCTGGATCGACTCGCCGTCGCGATGGTCTTCCTCCCGGAGAACCAGGAGCACCGCGCCCAGACGCGCGACCTCCTCGAGTCGGCTGCGGCCCGCAGCGGGGTCAACGTGCTCGGATGGAGGCCCGTGCCCATCGATCCGTCGATGCTAGGCGGACTGGCGAAAGAGACGCTGCCGGGCATCGAACAACTCTTGCTGGCGCGTAAAGACGGTCAGAGCGCTGTGGAGTTCGATCGGGCTCTTTACCTGGGACGGAAGCGAGCCGAAGCGGCGTACCGCGAGCACGACATAGACGCCTACATCGCGTCCATGTCCGCACGCACGATCGTGTATAAGGGGCTCATGGTCGCACCGCAGGTGGAGCGGTTCTTCCCCGACCTCGGCGACGAACGCACGGTCAGCAGCGTCGCCCTCTTCCATCAGCGCTTCGCCACGAACACGCTGCCGAACTGGAAGCTCGCCCAGCCCTTCCGCATGATCGGGCACAACGGCGAGATCAACACGCTCCTCGGCAACAGAAACTGGATGTCGGCGCGGGAGCCGGAGCTCACCTCCGCGGTGTGGGGGGAGAACCTCGAGGAGCTCACGCCGGTCATCTGGCCCATCGGGTCCGACAGTGCCTCGCTCGACGAAGCCTTCGAGCTGCTCGTCACGTCCGGCCGGGACATGCTGCACGCGATGAGGATCCTCGTCCCGGAGGCGTGGGAGAACGATCCCGACATCGACCCGAAGCTGCGCGCGTTCTACCAGTACCACGCGTGCTTGACCGAGCCGTGGGACGGTCCGTCCGCAATCGCGTTTACCGACGGTGTCGTCGCGGCCGCTACGATGGACAGGAACGGTCTGCGTCCGGCGCGCTACCAAGTCACGGCGGACGGGCTGGTGATCATGGCGTCCGAGGTGGGCACACTCGACCTCCACTTATCTGACGTCATCGAGTCTGGACGCGTCGGCCCAGGCGAAATGATCGCGGTCGATACCGAGCATGGGCTGCTGCTTCGCAACGATGAGATCAAGGAGCGTCTTGCAGGCCGCAAGCCCTACAGCCAGTGGGTAGAAGGCAACCTGCGACACCTCGGGGGGGCCGGAAACGACGACGTGGCGCCGGCCGTATCAGGAGACCTCGCCACGGTGCAGGTGATGCACGGGTACACCCGGGAGGAAGTCAAGCAGATCCTCGGCCCCATGGCAGCCGAAGGGAAAGAGCCCACGGGCTCGATGGGTGACGACACCGCACCCTCGGCGCTGGTCGACCAGCAACGGCCCCTCTACACCTATTTCCGGCAGCGCTTCGCCCAGGTCACCAATCCCCCGATCGATTCGATCCGGGAGCGCGTGGTGATGTCGCTGGACACCTACCTCGGCAAGCGCCTCTCGGTGCTCGAGGAACGACCGGAAGCGGCGCGTCTGCTGCACCTACGGAGCCCGCTGCTCTCCGACATCTCCTGGGCAACGCTGATGCGTTCCGGCGGTGACGACCTGTCCTTCGCCACGCTGGACGCGGTCTTCCCAGCTGCAGGCGGACCCGAAGGTCTGCGCGAAGCGCTCGACGACCTGTGTCGCGCGGCAACCGCTGCCATTGACGCGGGACATACGGCCCTGGTGATCACCGACCGCAGCGCCGACGAGCACAAAGCGCCGATCCCGATGCTCCTGGCCGTGTCGACCGTGCACCATCACCTGATTCGCACGGGACGCCGCATGAGGGCGAGCCTCGTGGCCGAAGCGGGAGACGCCCGTGACGTCCACCACCTTGCGGCGCTGATCGGCTTCGGCGCTTCCGCGGCCTACCCGCACGTCGCGATCGCGAGTGTCCGCGACTTGGCCGCCTCTGGCCAGCTCGGTGAAGGACTCGAGGACCCCGACCGCGCCGTCCGGACCTTCATGAAGGCCGTCGAAGCTGGCCTGCTGAAGATCATGTCGAAGATGGGGATCTCGGCGGTGGCGTCGTACCATGGCGCACAGATCTTCGAAGCCTTGGGGTTGGGCGACGAGATCATCGACCGTTGCTTCCCCGGCACCACGTCCCGCATCGGCGGCATCGGGCTCACCGAGCTCGCCCAGGATGTCTTGGAGCGGCATCAGCGCGCGTATTCGTCAGGGGATCTCGAGGCAGGCGGATGGTACAAGTTCCGCCGCGGCGCCGACTACCACGCCAATGAGCCCGCCGTGTGGCGGGCGCTGCACAAGGTCGTGGAGGGTGGAGGGGACGAGGCCTACAAGGAGTACACGGACCTGGTCTACAACCGGCCGCCGACGGCGCTTCGCGACCTTCTCGCGTACGAGTCGGACCGTAAGTCCATCGACATCAGCGAAGTCGAGCCCGTCGAGAACGTGCTGCAACGCTTCCAGACCGGCGCCATGTCGCTCGGCGCCCTGAGCAGGGAAGCGCACGAGGACATCGCCCGGGCCATGACCCGCATCGGCGGGCTGGCCAATACGGGCGAAGGTGGGGAGGACCCCCGCCGGTACTCCTTTGATGGGGACCTGCGCGAGGCCAACTCGGCCATCAAGCAGGTCGCGTCGGGGCGCTTCGGCGTCACGCCGGCTTACCTGGCCGGTGCGCAGGAGCTGGAGATCAAGATCGCTCAGGGAGCCAAGCCCGGCGAGGGCGGTCAGCTTCCAGGGCACAAGGTCAGCCCCTACATCGCGACGTTGCGGCACGTCGAGCCGGGCACGCCGCTCATCTCGCCGCCCCCGCACCACGACATCTACTCCATCGAGGACATCGCGCAGCTCATCTACGACCTGAAGATGGCGAATCCTGAGGCCCGGATCGGCGTCAAACTGGTCGCAGCGGAAGGCGTGGGCACGATCGCGGCCGGTGTCGCCAAGGCGTTCGCCGACAACATCCAGATCAGCGGCCACGACGGGGGCACAGGCGCCTCACCCTTGTCATCCATCAAGTACGCGGGCGCGCCATGGGAACTCGGCCTGGCCGAGACCCAACAGACGCTCGTGTTGAACGGACTGCGGGGCCGAGTTCGGGTCATCACAGACGGCGGGCTGCACGCCGGCCGCGACGTCGTCACTGGAGCGATGCTTGGTGCCGACCGATTCGGCTTCGGTACCGCCGCACTCATCGCCCTCGGCTGTAAGATGGCGAGACAGTGCCACGTGAATACCTGTCCGGTGGGCATTGCCACGCAGGCCGAGGAGTACCGCCAGAAATACTTCGGCACCCCGGAAATGCTCATCACCTTCCTGACGCACGTCGCCGAGGAAGTGCGCCAGCTTCTCGCGCAGCTAGGGTATCGCAGCCTCGAGGAAGTCATCGGCCGCGCGGACCTGTTACGGCAGATCCAGGCGGAGAAGAACGAGCGGTGGAGGTCCGTCGACTTGTCGCGGCTCATCGCTACGCCTTCGGGTGGTCCTCTGCACTGCAACCAGGCGAGGAACGACCGCCCGGGCACCTCGCTCGACGATCGCATCATCGAAGAGTGCGGTGACTCGCTGAAGACGGGAACGCCGTTCTCAGGGACCTACGAGATCCAGAACACCGACCGCACCGTGGGCGGCCGCCTGTCGGTACGCATCGCCGGGACCCATGGCGACGTCGGCCTGCCGGAGGGATCGATCGACCTCCGCTTCGCCGGGTCCGCCGGGCAGTCCTTCGGCGCCTGGTTGATCGGAGGCGTGAGCCTGCGCCTGGATGGCGAGGCCAACGACTACGTCGGCAAGGGCATGCATGGCGGTGAGATCGTCATCCGGCCCCCTGCAGACGCGGGCTTCAAGGCCGCGGATGCGACGATCGCCGGGAATACCCTGCTCTACGGAGCCACCGGAGGAAGCCTGTTCGTCTCCGGACGCGCCGGCGAGCGCTTCGGGGTCCGTAACTCGGGAGCCGTCGCGGTTGTGGAAGGCTGTGGCGACCACGGGTGCGAATACATGACAGACGGGCTGGTGGTGGTCCTGGGGCGCGCGGGCCGGAACTTCGGCGCCGGCATGTCTGGCGGAGTCGCGTACGTCCTGGACATGGACGGGAGCTTCCCCAATAGGGTCAATCGCGAGCTCGTACGGGCTGACCCGGTTGGAGATCCGGAGGAAATCGAGACCCTGCGGGCCTTGATCGAACGGCACCATGAGCTCACGGGTTCGGAACGTGCCACGGAACTCCTGGAAGCCTGGCCGGGCCAGTTGCCTCGCTTCTGGAAGATCGCGCCCCATCTACTGCCAGAAGATTCGGACACGCCTAGTTCGGAGTCCACCGAGCGTGGGGACCAGGACGCACCGGCCGTTCCGCAGAGCATGCGCGCGGCCCCGCGGTCCGTGGCGTCAGGCGACGCCGCACCAGAAAGCCAGTTCGAGACGCCGCCTCCACCGGTCTGACCGAGGCGTGAGCCCGGGGCTCATTCGAGAGTGGATCGCATCGCGCGTCCGCGGCCAAATATGGTGGCTGCGGGCGCCTTTGCTTTTGGTCTTCCTTTGGATGCTCAACGGCTACCTGACCGACCCGCTGCACCGGTCGATCTTCGACGGCGTGACCCTCGCCTTCCACGAGATGGGCCACATGGCCTTCTTCTGGCTCGGTGACCGCATCCTGACCGTTGCCGGAGGCACGATCTTCCAGCTGGGGATCCCGATCGTTGCCGGGGGCTATCTGCTCCGCAAGCAAGACGACCCGTTCGGGGCCACCGTCTGCCTGTTCTGGCTGGGGACCGCGCTGTTCAGCGCGGGCGTCTACGCGGCCGACGCGCGGGCCCAGGCGCTACCGCTCGTGTCGCCCTTCGGGCCCGTGGACGTCGACAGCCATGACTGGACAATCATGCTGCTGAAGTACGGGATGCTCACCAAGGATCAGGCGATCGGGGCGGCACTCAGGCGGAGCGGGATCGTGGCGATGATAGGGTCGGTTGCGGTCGGGGCTTGGGTGCTGCGGGTCATGGCTACTGCGGAAACAAACGAGGCCGACCGCTAGGGGCGGCCGGCCTCGTTGTTCACGCTCTCTGCGCGGTAGCGTATTACGTGCACATAATCACGACGCCGAATCCACCGTTCACGGCAACCCCGACGGCGTCGAAGACCAACACTCGGAGCGCGTTGTTCCCTCCCCCGTAGCGTGCGCCATGGACCGTTTGAAGGATATGGGCCCCTTCGGCGGCCGTCGCAATATGCGCGCAATTCGATTGGCTGCCCAAGGTCTCGGTGAAGGCCAGCTCGAAGATCCCGGTAGCGGTTCGAGTCCCGGTGATGCCACCCGAACTCCCGAACACGGAGCCGGCACTTGTGACTATCGCCCACTGGAACATTCCCGGAGCGAGCTTTGCGTTCGTGACCGCGCCATCCTGCATGTCTGCCGGCAGGATCGATGCGTCCAGGATCTTAGCGGACGTCACCGCGTCGGCGGCCAACTCCACGTCCGTGATCGACCCCGCCGCCGGTACCCCCCCCTCCGTCCACGAAAACGCGACATGGCTTGCGTCGAGGCACGCCGCAGGAGCACCAGGCACGTTGATCATGTAGATGGCGCCTACACTCGGCACCCGACAGGCCTCGAACGTCGACTGAGCCGTAAGGGAGGAGCCATCAAGAGCCAGGAGGGCCGCTACGGCCGCAAATGCGAGCCGACAGGAGGTCCGATTCATGAGCGCATCATCCTTCGGTGGGGGTCTTAGAGTTGTAGCTGACGTTGAGCGTGCGCGAAAAAGAGGTCGAGCACGCCGAGAAGGGCTTCGTCGTTTCCGTCGGTCCCGCTCAGGTTCAAGGCGTTGACGAGGCACGTATTCAAGGAGCGCACGTGTCCCGAGGTCAAATGGCTGGCACACGTCGTCATCAGCCCTGAGAGGGTCGAAGCCGGGGTGCCGGAAAGGGCCGCGGCTAATGCGTCCCGGTAGGCGTCGGTCAATGTTTGTGTGACCGCAGGTAGGTCGGCGTCCACGGCGCGCATCTGGATGCTCCCCGTCTGGCCTCCCGCCATCGCCTGGACGTTCGTCGTGCCGGTACCCTGGGCCATGACCAGGCCGTTGGCATTCACCGTTCCGACCCCCGTGCTTGTGGAGTTCCATACGAAGGTGGCCGACACGGGGCTGCCGGTGGAACTCATTGCCGCGGCCGACATCTGCACGGTGCGACCTACGGCCATCACGGTGTCGACGGGCGAGGTCACGGTGATCGTCGCGATTGTCGGCGTACCGCCCCCGCCGCACAACGGGTCAGTGGGATCGCACACCTGCTCCGCACCCTTGCAGGAGCTGAGCACGAGCGCGACGGCCATCGCCATGAACGGAACAAGAGTGCGGCGAACCGACATGGAACCCTCGGAGTTGGCGTCGGAAGGTGCGCGACGGGGTCGCGGCGGGTGTACTTCCCAATCTTCCCCGCCCCCCGCATCCCACGCAAGCGCCTTGTAATCATCGACAATCGGGGTAAGCAAGGCCTAGTATTGGGTTGCGCTCTCGGCGTGTGTATCCGCCGACTCCTTGGATCCCAACGCCAACGGATATGACGACTCGACTCATCGCTCGTTCGATCGCCTTTGTCGCTGCGTGGTTCACCGCGACCGCCCTCCTCCCCACCGCTGCTTCCGCCCAATCGGCGCAGCAATTCTCACTGCAGGTCTCCGCACTCGGCGCGATCCCCTTCGGTGGTGGACTCGAGAACGTGGACGCCGGGGCAGGCTGGGAGGCACAACTTAGAATCAACCCCAGTGCGTTCTCGATCGGCGCAGGCGTGGAGCAGACATTCCACAGCGTTCCTTCGACGTCAAACCGGGATATCACGTTCCTCGGGGGCTTTGTGGAGCCGCGCTACGTCGTGGACATCGGTAGCGACAACGTCGTTCTCTACCTGTCGGCGCGCGCCGCTCTGTCCCAGATCAAGCTGCAGCAGGGCTCGTTCGAGAGTACCGGCACCGGATATACTCTGAACGGCGGCGGCGGGCTGCTCTTCCCGCTGGGAGCGCGAGTGAACCTCGACGTGGGTGCGACGATGGGCTACAAGGATCTCGGCGTGGTCGATATTCCGACGGGCGGCGGTGGAACCGCCACATTCGACCTCGGGACCGGCGCCAACGTGGTCGGTCGGGTCGGTCTGGCGATCGGGTTGGGCTGATTCGCTAGACGGCCGCGCTACCGTCTACTGAATTACGGCCGACTGAAGTACCCAGTTCGACCCGGACCGCTCGAAACGGCCCAAGAAGTTCTGCGTTGAGCGACGTTCGGCGCCGGCGAAGGTGCGGTATACCGTGTTGACCGCGAACGGCACGGTAGCGGCTCCGCCCTGCGCGGCCGCTGCGCCCACTGTGCCAAGGGTAGCCGAGAAGCGGTTCTCGTCGATCAGGTCGAGGAGATCGTCCAGGCCGTCTTCATCGGCCGTGCCCCAAAGGCGCCTGATGGCATCCTCGTCCTTGGAGGTCAGGAAGCCTAGGTAGGCGGTGATCGCACCAGTGACGAAGTCCCCGGTCGGGAGCGTCGGTGCGGGCGCGGCCACCGTTACCGTGACCGCGTCGGAAATGCCATCCGCCGTCGCCGTGATCCGCGTGGTACCCGCGCTCGTCGCCGTGACGCGGCCCGAACGTGCATCCACGCTCGCGACTCCAGGCACCGACGAGGACCAGGCGATCGCCCGTTCGAGTCGAGCGCCGCTTGGATCGGTCGCGACCGCGCTGAGGGAGCCGGACCCGCCGACCTCGAGGGCCAAGTCCGACGGCGCGATCTCGACGCTGGCCACGACGGCAGCGACGGCCACCAAGATGCTGTCGCGGGCCGACCCGGCAGTTGCCACGAGGTAGGCCGTCCCGGCCCCGGTGCCGCGCAGCGCACCACGGGTATCGACAGACAGGACCGAGGTGTCCGATGAACGCCACGAGAGCGTGAACCCGGACGTCATCCTCGTGCCGCCGTCCGCGAAGACCTGGGCGGCCGCGGTCTGCGTCCCACCGACTGCCATCGCCGTAGACGTGAGGTCGATCTCCACCTGGCGGGGTGTCGGGACAGCGGCCGGAGGGGGCGTCGTGCTGGCTGCCGGAGGCGGGGTAGCGGCTGTTGTGCTCGGCGGAGGGGTCGTGGCCGCTGGGGTTGGCGCTGTAGTCGCCGGGGCTGGCGTCGTAGCGGCGGGGGTCCCGGAGGTGGTGGTTGCGGGCGGATCGGGGTCGACGGCGGCGGGTCCGCCGGCCCCAATGGGGGGCTCGACCTGGGCGGCGCCGCCAGACTCGGGGGTCGGCGTGGCTGCCGTCCCCACGGGTGTTGGCGTGGACTCGCCCCCACCACCCACGAGGTTCATGACCCCAAACCCGACGAGAAGAAGCCCGACGATCGAGGCGGCGATCACGGGCGGGCGACGGTAGACGGGACGTGGCCCGGTCGGCTGCGGTCGTGGCCGTGAAGGCGACGGCTTCGGCCGCGAGGGCTTTGCAGGTGCCTTGGGTGCCGGCGCCTTTGGCGGAGCCGCGGCGGGCTTGAATGGTGTGGCCTTGGCTGGCTGGGCCGGCGGTGTAGCGACGGCCTTCGGTGGCGCGGTCGCACCGATGGGCGCCTCGACGATGATCTCGGCGGTTCCCGTCACCCCATCGCTCTCGGCCACGATGCTCACGGGACCGCTGCCGGTGGCCACGACTTGGCCGTCCTCGGCAACCGTCGCGATCGCCGCGTCACTGGTCCTCCAGCGGACGTCGCGCTCCATCGGCCGACCTTTTCGATCTTGGACGGTGGCCGCGAGCCCGATGCGTCCACCCTGCTGGATGCGCACGGAGCCGGGCCGCACCAGCACCTTGGCGGGTTTCGGCTCTTCGACCGTGAGGAGTACGCTGCTGGCGACGTTGCCGGCCATAGCCGTGATCGAAACCGACCCGCGCTGGAGAGCCTCCACGACGCCCGCGTCGACCTTCGCGATCGACGGGTCGGTGCTTGCCCATACTACGCCGAGCCCGGTGAGCGAGCCCTGTCCCGTGCCTTTCACGTCGGCCGCCAACGTGAACGTGTCGCCGATCTCGACGACGGAAGGAATGCCCGTCACCGTTACGGACGTCGCCGTGTCGGCCACGTCCGGCTCGGACCGGCTGCCTCTCGTGTCGACCGCGGGCACGTTGGGGACCGTGGCCCCGGTGAGCGCCACGATCTTCGTTCGGATCGGGCTCTGGTACCCCAGTGGCCCACCGCCCATTGCGGCTACGGCTGTGTCGAGGTCAGGCCATCGCGCATGGGCTTCCTTGGCGAGCATTCGCTCCACCGCATCGGCCACCTCCGCGGGGCAGTCGGGACGCACCTCGCGGATTGGCTTGGGCGCCTCCGACGTGTGCGCGACCATGATGTAGTACTGGGTGCCGCTGAAGGGCGTATGCCCGCAAAGCATCTCGTAGGCCACGATGCCTAGTGCGTACTGATCCGATGCGCCGGTGAGCGGCTCGCCTCTGCACTGCTCCGGGCTCATGTACTCCGGCGTGCCGATGGTCGCCCCGGTCTGCGTGAGGCCGCTCTGAGCCTCAGCGATCTTCGAGATGCCGAAGTCGGTGACGAACGCGCTGCCATCCTTGTCGACCATGATGTTGGCCGGCTTGATGTCGCGGTGGATGACCCCCCCACCTGTGCGGTGCGCGTAGCTCAGGGCCGACCCAACCTGAAAGAGCAGCGACTTCACGACATCCACGTCGAGGGGCGCATGCCCTTTGACGATGCTTCGGAGCGGCGGGCCGTCGATGAACTCCATGACGAAGTAGTGCAAGTCGTCGGACTGCCGGACCGCGTGCACGTTCACGATGTTCGGATGTCGGAGCGACGCGACCGTTTGGGCTTCGAGCCGGAATCGCGAGATCATCGACTCGTCGGACAAGAGGTTGGGCGCGATCACCTTGATGGCCACGTTGCGGCTCAAGGCGATGTCCTTGGCGAGGTACACGGCACCCATCGCGCCGGTACCTAGCGTTTGGATGATGTCGAATTCGCCCTTGGTGGCTTCGATGAGATGGCCAGCCTGAGCGTTGCGAAGCGACACGTGCGAAATGACGGTCGCCTCCGCGGGGCGCGACGTTCCGCACTTCGGGCAGAACCGGTCGTCGCGGCCCATCGGAGTCGCGCAATGGACGCACTGCGTCATGTTCGTACCGGCACTCTGCGCGGTCTGAGCGGTGGCGGTGTCCATCGGTTCGGCGACGGTCGTCCCGCAGCCGGGGCAGAAGCGATCACCCTTGGCCATCGCCTTCCCGCACTGTTTGCACGAGACCGAATTCGACATGCGCTACGCTGACCCTGTTCGAAACGACACAGCGAGACAAAAAAATGCTCCGGCCACGATGGCTCGACAACAGCGCATGCTGTCAGCCGCCGTAACGGGTTCGGTATTCGACATCCAGAGGACCTTGGACGGCGATGGGCTCGCCCAACCGTATCAAGCCCGACCCCTGGAGGAGCGCCTGGTCACGATGCACGAAGATCTCGTTGGCGCCTTCCGGTCGGATGTACGTGCCGTTGGTGCTGTGGTCGTCCAGGTAGAACCGACCGCCTCGTGTCAAAATATCCGCATGCGCTCGGGAAGCTGAGGTGCTGGGAACGACAAGCGTGCACTCGCCCCCACGACCGAGCGAGATCGCGTCGTTCGAAGCCGCCTTCACCTTCAGGATTTGGTCACCGAGCTGAATCTCCAGCTCGGGCATGGGCCCACGGTCCAGCTTGGGCGCCACCACGGTCATCTGCGCCGTCTCGCCCCGCCACAGGATCTCACACAGGTGTAACTGCTCGTCGCGTCCTCGAACGCCGTGTACGCCCAAACTCCGGTACGGCACGGACGCCTGCCCCGCGAGGTCCATCGTCTCGCCAGTCGTGAGGACCTGCTCGGCGGCCGCCATTCCGACGACCCGCGCGGCGACGTTGACGACGTCACCAAACACGTCCCCACTCTCCAAGAGCACCGAACCCGAGTGCAATCCGATACGCACGCGGGAGTGGATGCCGTTGACGGGAAGACGCGCACTCACAGCCCGCTGCATGTCCACCGCGGCAGCGATCCCGTCCAACGGTGACTCGAACGAGCACATGATCTCGTCGCCGATGGTCTTGATGACGATTCCGCCGACAGCCGTCGTGGCGCTCGCGAGTTGGTCGAGAATCTCGGCAATCATGTTGCGAGACACGACGTTGCCGAGCGCCTCGGTGATCCCCGTGCTGTCGACTACGTCCGCGAAGAGGATGGTGCGATCCGCTTCCATCAGCTCCCTCTTGAGGGTCCTTGGTGGAGAAGCTCGTTTTTTCGACAGGGCCGGCGCGGGCTGGTGACATCCAAGGTGCAACCCCAGACCAGCAAATACAAAGGAACTTCGACCCCCTCACCGACGTGGTCGCGTCTTCAGTCCTACGAACCAACCGCCCGCACGAGCAACTCTTCAGGGAGCCCCTCGAACGCGGAGCCGGTCACGTGGGACCACGCGGCGGCGATCGGGGCGAGGTCGGCCTGCAGGATCGATTCATCGTCGAACATGACCCGGTGGATCCACATGATGCTCGTGCGATGCTCGTGCGTGGGCCGGCCTTCGGAAGGCCACCGGGGATGCAGGTCCCACCCCGCACCCTCCCTGCCCTCCATCAGCACCGTGATTCCCAAGTAACCCGACAGGTCGCCCCACACGTTGAATACGAGCGTGCGGACCTCGATGGCCCGGATGTCTTGGAGCGCACGGAGGTAGATGTCGCCATCGTAGCCGTCGACATCCGGCTTCACCCCGCTGGGCTGTGTAAAGACTAGGGCGAACGTCGAATCCTGGACAACGAGCCAGCGATTCCGGAGCTGCAGTGGCGGCACGGGGCGGTAGAACTCTCGCCTCCCGAACAGGGGCGGCCCCACTGCCTCGAGGACTCGCGCAGCACCGAAGCGCGCGATTTCCCGTGCTGGCTCGTTGCGGAAGGCGAGCTCGGGCTGCTGCGCCTCGATCGCCGGGACGCCCGAAGCGAGCGAAAAGGCCACCAATACGGCAACGCGGCGCGGGGGCACGTACCAACGAACTGAACGGTTCTCAATGACATGGCTCATGTCAGGAAACATGCGAACAGCACACTGCCTGCGCCAACCTCATCGTTCGTCACCGGACAGCCCCGTCGACGCGACCCGAGACGAGGGGTCGCCGGACGACTGGATCGCCCGGCCGCCCCAGCCGGACCGCACGGCCGAGAACGTCCGCGCCGAGCCGAGCATCCTCGGGATTGCGCGCGTGCACCACGCCCAATGGTTCTCCTCGGGTGACGGCGTCGCCTGGCGACACGTAGATCTCGAAGCCAACGCCGGGGTCGACCGGCTGGTGCATCAACACCCGCCCACCTCCCAGCGCAATGACCCCTTCTCCCAGGACCCGGGGCTGCACTTCCACCACCACGCCGTCCGCTGTCGCGCTAACCGTCTCTCGCACCGGCGCTGTCGCCAGCCGCTCAGGATCGTTCACAACCTCCGGGTCGCCGCCCTGCGCCTCGACGAGCCTCGCGAACCTCTCGAGCGCCAGCCCCGAGGAGAGCGCCGCGGCGGCCCGTTCCCGGGCCGTGTGTTCCGTCTCGTCGCCGTCCGCGAGCCGGAGCATCTCCGTCGCCTGAACCAGAACCAGCTCCCGCAGGTCGGCTGGACCGTCCCCCTGCAGGCACCGAATCGCCTCCACCGTCTCGAGCCCGACGCCGATGGCGCGCCCCAGCGGCCGATCCATCGCGGTGAGCAGGGCCACGGTCGAGACCCCCCGAGTTTGCCCGATCTTCACCATCTTTTGCGCGAGGTCAGTCGCGTGCTCCTCCTCGGGAATGAAGGCCCCCGAGCCGACCTTCACATCGAGCAGCAGTCCGTCTAAGCCCTCGGCGAGCTTCTTGCTCATGATGCTCGCGGCGATGAGGGGTACGGACGAGACCGTACCGGTCACGTCCCGCAGCGCGTAGAGCCGCCGGTCCAGCGGCGCGATCTCCGTGGTCTGCCCGATCATCGCGCAGCCCACGTCCTCCAAGACCTTCTTGAAGCGAGCGAGTGAGAGCTCCGTCTGAAAGCCCGGGATGGCCTCGAGCTTGTCCAGGGTGCCCCCCGTGTGGCCGAGACCGCGACCCGAGATCATGGGCACGAAGAGACCGCATGCTGCCGCGAGTGGAGCCAACACCAGGGACACCTTGTCCCCTACGCCTCCCGTGGAGTGCTTGTCGACCCGCGGGCCCGGGAGATGCGACAAGTCGAGTGTCGGCCCCGAATCGAGCATACACTGTACGAAGACCTCGGTCTCGTCGTCGTCGAGGCCTCGCAGGTAGGCGGCCATGAGGAAGGCCGCCATCTGATAGTCCGGGACCTCGCCTCTCACATAGGCGTTCAGGAAGTCCTCGAGAAGCGAAGGCTCGAGCGCCTCACCGTCTCGCTTTGCCTCGATGACCCGGGCTGGGATCATCGACCGGGGTCCCTAGCTCTGCAAGCGACCGCGGGCGCCCTGGACCACCTCGTCGACCTTTCCCTTTACCTCGTCCGCCAACCGGTCGAGCCGGTCCGCGGCGGTCCCACGAATGTCCACCGCGGCCCGCTTGAGACGCTTACGTGTCTTGCGTCCTTGGCGGGGCGCCGTCAGCAACGCGACACTGGCGCCGATCACTGCCCCCAAGAGCAGCCCAGATAGGAAGTTCGCAACCTGACGTTCGTGATCGTAGTCCATGGATTCTCCCGGGGGATACGCACACCTTAGTACCTATATTAGCCAAAGTGGCGACGCATCGACGAGACAGGAGGACGGATGGACAGCAAGGGTGGAGCCCCGCGAGAGATCGCGGTGCCTGTCTCGGTCTTCGGTTCCTTGAGGACCGAGCTCGCGAAAGAAGCCGGGACGCTCCCCGCGGTTCATGCGCTCCACCACGCGGGCTACAAGGCCGGTACGGACGCGGCTGGCTCATTGGTCGGTGTCGGAAAGAATGGCTCTGCGGCCCTCGCTCAAGACGTCTTCTGGGCCAGTTTGGCCGACTTCTTCCGCCAACGTGGGTGGGGGACCCTTCGTCACGATCCAGCGCATTCGGCCGTAGGCATCTTGTCGAGCGGTGACTGGGCCGAGGCGAGCGCAGGGGACGTCGATCCCGACGCGAGCTGCTTCTTCAGCACGGGCTTCCTCTCAGGCCTCCTCTCCGAGCTGGCCGGCGGACCGGTCGCTGTGCTCGAGGTGGGGTGCCGGACTCGGGGCGAGGATGCGTGCCGGTTCGCGTTCGGGTCCGAGGCCGCCATTCACGATCTGTACGGACGCCTCCTCGACGGCGTCGCCCTCGACGGAGCGCTCGCCGCTCTCTAGAGCGGCCGCGTCTGAGACCGATTCTGGTGCGAGCGTTGGGCGTGGACTTCGGCCTCAAGAGGATCGGGCTCGCCGTGAGCGACCCGACCGGGACCGTCGCGACCCCACTGGAGACGCTACAGCGCAGGGCTGGCAAGCGGGTGCCTTTGGCCAAGATGGAGCAGCTGGGGCGCGACCTCTCCGTGGAGCATGTCGTCGTGGGCCTTCCGCTCGACCTGGCGGGCACCGAGACCGAGTGGTGCGCGCAGGTGAGGACCGTCGGGGAGCAGCTCGCCGGTCGCCTCGGGGTACCGGTCTCGTTCGTGGACGAGCGCCTGACTTCGGTGCGCGCCGAAAAAGCCATCCGTTCGATGGGGCTCCCAAAGAACAAGCGTGAGCGCAAAGGGCGCATCGACGCGGCTGCGGCGCAGCTGATTCTGCAGGCATGGCTCGATGAGCCGGGAATCGCTCGATGAGCGGGGGCTGGAAGGCGGCTGTCGCGGTCGCGGCGGTAATCGCTGCTCTCATCGCGTTGTCGGGGCCCCCTCCGGGGGAGCCCACCCAGGTGACCATACCCTCTGGCGCGACGTTGTCTCAGGTGGCCGACTCGCTGTCGGCCCGTGGCGTCATTCGGGGCCGCGCGCTCTTCGAGTGGTACGCGCGAGCGCGCCGCGCGGACCGAAAGATCAAGTCCGGCCACTATCTGCTCGCCACCAACAGCTCGTGGGCGTCGACGCTGGGAAGCATAACTCGCGGCGAAGTCGTGACCGAGCCAATGACGATCCCGGAAGGCTTCATGGTCCAGCAGATGGTGCCCCGGATCGCCGAAGCCGCTGGGGTCAGCCCCGCTTCCGTGCAGGCGCTCCTTGCCGAGTCCGATCTGGTCGAGAGGCTCGGCGTTCCCGGCCCGGGCGTGGAGGGCTATCTCTTTCCCGACACCTATCGGTTCGCATCAGGCGTACCGGTCAGCACGATCTTGGAGACGATGGCCGAGCGCTATCGCGCGGTGTGGACGCCTGAGCGACTGGCGCAACTCGAAGAGCTCGGCTGGACCGAGCGGGAGCTCGTCACGCTCGCCTCCATCGTCCAAGCGGAAGCCCGCCGACCCGAGGAAATGCCGCGGATCGCAGGTGTGTACCACAACCGGTTGGAGATCGGCTGGTTGCTGCAGGCCGACCCGACCGTGATCTATGCCCTCGGTGGCTACCGCGAGCGTCTGCTCTACGCCGCGATCGACTCGGTGGCAGACAACCCGTACAACACGTATCGCCAGAGCGGCCTTCCGCCCGGACCGATCAGCGCGCCTGGCGAGGCCGCCATCGACGCGGCGCTCAATCCCATCGACGACTACCTCTTCTTCGTGGCGCGGCCGGACGGGTACCACGTCTTCACCCGTTCCCTCGCCGAGCACAACCAAGCCCGCATCGATATCCGCGGCATGAACGCGGCCCAACGCGGGAGCTAGCGTGACCTCCGCCGAGCTCGGGGCCCGGCTCAGACTGATCGTCATCACGGACCGCCAGGCGGCCGCGCCGCGCTCCATCGTCGAGGTCGTCGAGGCCGCCCTCCAAGCCGGAGCGCCGGCGATCCAACTCCGTGACAAGACGGCCACGGCCCGGGCACTGCTCGAGGCTGGACGGGAGCTCCTCCCCATCGTGCACGGCGCCGGAGCGCTCTTCTTCGTGAACGACCGCGTGGACGTGGCGCTCGCCTTGGGGGCCGACGGCGTGCACGTAGGCCCCGACGACCTGCCCGTGAGGGCGATTCGCGGTGCGGTTCCGCGCGACTTCCTCATCGGGACCTCGACGGACGATCCGAAGGAGGCAGAAGCACTCGTCGCGGACGGCGCGGACTACATCGGATGCGGTACGGTGTACCAGACGACGACCAAGCCTGACGCCGGTAATGTGTTGGGGCCAGAGGGTCTGGACCGGGTCGCTCGCGCGGTCGCCGCCCCGGTCGTCGGCATCGGAGGCATCACGCCGGGGCGCGCGGCGGAGGTCGCGAAGACCGCAGCCGCGGGCGTGGCGGTCGTCGCGGCGGTCATGGGGGCGACTGACGTGGGCCGGGCCGTCCGGACGCTCCTGCAGCCATGGACGCGGATAGGCTGAGCCGCCTACATGCCCCCGACAGTCAGTAGCTCTCCGACCTCGTCGCCGGTCACGAAGAAGTCGCCGAGCGAGTATCCGCCCTCGGGAGTGTGCCAGTCCGATCCGCCGGATACGAGAAGTCCCGACGACCGGCAGATGTTCTCGTAGCGGAGCACCTCGGCCTTTCCGTGCCGTGGCCGGTACACCTCCAGCCCGCCCAGCCCGGCCTCGATCAAGTCCGGCAGGAGGGAGTCCACCAGATCGCCCGGCGGGTGCGCCCAGATGGAGACCCCCCCGGCCGCCTCCACCAGCTCTACCGCCTCGACGGGGGTCAGAAGGTGTGTCGGCACGAAGGCTGGATGGTCGTCGCCGATCAGCTTGTTGAAGGCGTCGGGAACCGACGAGGCGTGGCCCGCGGCTACGAGCGCCTTGGCCAGGTGCGGGCGACCGATTACGACATGGTCCGGTCCCGCCGCTTCCTCGACCCCGGCATACTCTATGGCAATGCCCTGGTCCGCCAGGCGCACCAACATCTCGCGCATCCGCTCCTCGCGGCGGCGCAGCGCCCTGTCGGCATGCTTCAGCAGGGGGGAGGACTCCGGGTCGACGAAGTACCCCAGGACATGTACGTCACGACCTCGATGCGTCGAGCTGACCTCGATGCCGGGAAGCACCTGCACATTGAGCTCCCGGCCGATACGCTCGGCGGCGGGAAAGCCCGCAATCGTGTCGTGGTCGGTGAGCGCGAGCACGTCGAGCCCGCCTTCCGCGGCCCCGCGCACAACGGCCTCGGGCGACCAAGCGCCGTCCGAGGCCGTGCTATGAACATGCAGATCCAGTCGCACGCGAACTCCGGTCGCGAGGCACCTACGCTTCGGCGTCCTCCACGTGGACAATCGCGGCGGCGGGTAACTCCGCGGGCGGCTCGTCCCCCGCGTACTCGGTGAGCAACGTCACCTGGTCGCGCTCGACCTTGAGCACGCCTCCAGCGACGTGGAACGTATCACTTCCCCCGCCGGGTCGGTCGATGCTCAGCACGCCCGAGCCGACGAGCGCCAGCATCGGCGCATGCCCCGGTAGGATTCCCACCTGGCCGTCCCATGCGGGCGCGACCACGGCCGAAGCCTGGCCGTCGAAGACGACCTTGGAAGGCGAGACGACGCTTACGTTGAGGGGGCCGGCCACGTTACCCCTCCGACTCCATCTTCTCGGCGTGGGCGACCACGCCTTCGATGCCGCCCTTCATGTAGAAGGCCTGCTCTGGCAGGTGGTCGAACTCACCCGCCGCCAGGCGCTCGAAGGACTCGATGGTCTCGTCCAGCTTCACGTACTGGCCCGGGATTCCGGTGAAGGTCTCCGCCACGAAGAACGGCTGCGAAAGGAACCTGGCGATCCGGCGGGCACGGCCCACGATCACCTTGTCTTCCTCGGTCAGCTCGTCCATGCCGAGAATGGCGATGATGTCCTGCAAGTCCTTGTACCGCTGCAGGATGGCCTGCACGTCCGCCGCGACCTTGTAGTGACGCTCACCCACGAACTGGGGATCCATGATCCGCGAGGATGAATCGAGCGGATCCACCGCCGGATAGATACCCTGCTCCGAGATCGCGCGGGACAGAACTGTCTGCGCGTCTAGGTGGGCAAAGGCCGTCGCGGGCGCTGGATCGGTCAGGTCGTCCGCAGGGACGTAAATCGCCTGCACCGATGTGATCGAGCCCGTCGCCGTAGAGGTGATGCGCTCCTGCAGCTCACCCATCTCCGTGCCGAGCGTCGGCTGATAGCCCACGGCTGAAGGCATGCGGCCGAGTAGTGCCGACACCTCGGACCCTGCCTGCGTGAAGCGGAAGATGTTGTCGATGAAGAGCAGCACGTCCTGCCCTTCCACGTCGCGGAAGTACTCCGCAATCGTCAGGCCAGACAGGCCGACCCGAAGACGCGCACCCGGCGGCTCGTTCATCTGACCGTACACCAAGGCGGTCGAGCCGAGCACGCCGGCTTCCTTGAACTCCAGCCAGAGGTCGTTGCCCTCGCGGGTCCGCTCGCCCACGCCGCAAAACACGGACTTTCCTCCGTGCTCCATGGCGATGTTGTTGATGAGCTCCTGAATGATGACCGTCTTGCCGACGCCCGCGCCGCCGAACAGTCCGGTCTTTCCACCCTTCACGTAAGGCGCGAGCAGGTCGACGACCTTGATGCCGGTCTCGAAGATCTCCGTCTTCGGCTCGAGCTGATCGAATCGGGGTGCCTCGCGATGAATCGGCCAACGCTCGGGAGTCGCTCCCTCGCCGCCGACAGGTCCCATCTCGTCTACGGGCTCGCCCAGCACGTTGAGAATCCGTCCGAGAGGCGCGTCGCCGACGGGCACGGTTATCGACGACCCGGTGTCGAGCACATCCATGCCACGCGTCACGCCGTCGGTGGACGACATCGCCACCGCGCGGACCTGACCACGTCCGATGTGCTGCTGCACCTCGGCGATGACCGAGATTTCCTGGCCGGCTTCATTCGTAGTCTGGAGGCGCAGCGCGTTGTAGATGTCCGGGATCTCGTCGTCGGCGAACTGAACATCCAGCACGGGGCCGATGACCTGTACGACGCTTCCTGTATTCTCAGCCATAGTGTCCTTGATTTCTACTCGAGAGCAGCGGAGCCGCCAACGATCTCGGCGATCTCCTGCGTGATCTGGGCCTGACGGGCCCGGTTGTATGTGCGGGTCAAGTGCTCGAGCACGTCGCCGGCGTTGTCGGTCGCGCTCTTCATCGCAGTGCGTCGCGCTCCCTGCTCAGCCGCGGCGTTCTCGACGAGCGCCGTGAAGACCGCGTTGCGGATGTATGCCGGAAGCATCCGGTCCAGGATCATGTCTCCGCTGGGAGACAGGATGTACACGTCAGCCGAAGAGGCCTCGCCCTCCGCTCGAATGGGAAGAAGCTCCCGGGTCTGCGGAGGCGTGGACATGGCCGACTTGAACTTGGAGCTCACCAGGTAAACGGCGTCGACCTCCCCCCGCTCGAATCGGTCGCGGAGCGGGCCTATGAGGGACTCCGCGTCGTCCACGGTGGGATGATCGCTGATATCCGTCCGCTTCATGAGCATGGGCTCTCCCCGGAAGCGGAAGTAGGCGATGCCCTTCTTGCCGGCGATGTGCAGCTCGGTCTCGATGCCCCGACCTCGCAGGTCGGCCATGAGCGTGCGCGCCTGCTTGATCAGGTTGGTATTGAAGCCACCGCAGAGGCCGCGGTTCGCGGTCAGCAGCAGAATCGCGGCCCGCTTCGTCTCTTCAGGGCGCCGAAGGATGGGATACCTGTCCGCGAGGCCGGGCGAGTACAATCCGCTCACGATCTCGTGCAAAGCATCGGCATAGGGGCGCGCAGCGTGCACGCGATCGGTGGCGCGCTTCATCTTCGAAGTCGCTACCAACTCCATGGTGCGCGTGATCTGTCGGGTATTTTCTACCGACTTGATCCGTCGTTTGACGTCCCGGCCGCCTGCCACGTGTGCTCCTCTCTACTCGGTCGCGGTGATCGGCATTACGCCGAGGCCTTGGACGAACCATCTACGGGGGCGGCTGCCCCCTCGCGGGCGGCGGCGAACGAGGCGTTGTAGGCCTCGATTGCCGACACCAGCTCCGCGGTCAGCTCGTCCGTCAGCTTCCCACCCGTGCGGATCTGGTCGAGCAGTCCCTTGTGCGTGGCCGCCATGTTCTCGTGGAAGCCACGCTCCCACCGGGGCACGTCATCGACCGGAACCTCGTCCAAGTAGCCGTTGGTCGCGGCGTAGATCACGGCGACCTGGTTCTCGACGGCCATCGGCCGATACTGGCCTTGCTTGAGGATCTCGACCTGTCGGGCGCCTCGCGCCAGCTGGCGCTGTGTAGCGGCGTCGAGGTCGGAGCCGAACTGGGCGAAGGCCTCGAGGTCGCGGTACTGCGCGAGGTCCAGCCGGAGTCGCCCAGCGACCGACTTCATCGCCTTGATCTGCGCTGCGCCACCCACGCGGGAGACCGAGATACCAACGTTGACCGCAGGTCGAACGCCGGAGTAGAACAGGTCAGGCTCCAGGAAGATCTGCCCGTCCGTGATCGAGATGACGTTCGTGGGGATGTACGCCGAGACATCGCCGCCCTGGGTCTCGATGATGGGAAGCGCTGTAAGCGATCCGCCGCCGTGTTCGTCGGACAGCTTGGCGGCCCGCTCGAGGAGGCGGGAATGCAGATAGAACACGTCACCTGGGTAGGCCTCGCGCCCAGGGGGGCGCCGCAGGACCAGCGACAGCTGCCGGTAGGCCTGCGCCTGCTTCGACAAGTCATCATAGACGATCAGCGTGTGCTTGCCCTGCCACATGAAGTGCTCGGCCATCGCAGTGGCGGCATAGCCGGCGACGTACTGCATGGCTGCTGGGTCGGAGGCGTTGGCGGCTACCACGATGGTGTAGTCCAGCGCGCCATGCTCGCGCAGGGTCTCGACGACGCTCCGCACCTTACCAGCGCGCTGCCCGATCGCGCAGTAGACGCAGATAACGTCCTTGCCCTTCTGATTGATGATCGTGTCGACGGCCACAGCGGTCTTCCCGGTCCCTCGGTCGCCGATGATCAGCTCTCGCTGACCACGCCCAATCGGGATCATCGAGTCGATGGCCTTGATGCCCGTCTGCAGCGGCTCACTGACTGGCTGCCGCTTCACGATGCCCGGCGCGACGATGTCGATCTGACGTCTGCCCTCGATGCCTTCGATCGGGCCCAGGCCATCTTGCGGCTCTCCCAGGGCGTCGACGACGCGACCCAGGTATCCGGCGCCCACGTTGATGTCGAGAACGCGGCCGGTACACCGCACAGCGTCACCCGCGTGCAGGCCGGTCCACTCGCCCATGATCACGGCCCCGATGTTGTCCTCTTCGAGGTTGAGAGCGAGTGCAGTGATGGTCTCACCCGTCTCGGACGTGATCTCCAGCATCTCGGACGCCATGGCGTTCATGAGTCCGTAGATGCGGGCGATGCCGTCCTTCACCTCGAGGACCTCGCCGATCTCTTCGGCCTTCAGGTCTTCGTCGTACCGCTCGATCTCGGTGAGGAGTACGTCTTTGATCTCGCCGGCGCGGAGCTGGGAATCGTTGGCCATCTCTATTCGGTCCTCAATTGGAATCGCATCGGATTATGTCTCGCCGAGTGCCCCGGAAGGCAGCTCCGCGCGGAGCAGTCGGCGACGCATGCCCTCGAGGCGGCGCCGTACCGATCCGTCGAAAATCGTGTCCGTCGTGCGGACGATCAGCCCACCGATGATCTCCGGCTTCACCCGGATGTGGGGAATCGCCTTCTTGCCCAATGCCTTGGTTAGGCGCTCCGCGATTACAGTTCGCGTCGCCTCGTCGGGGGTCCGCGCCAACGTCACGTCCACGTGTTCGCGGCCCAGGTGTTCGTCGAGCAATGCCTGGTACTCGCTGGAGATCGAGCGCAGGAGTCGCTGGCGCCGCTTGTCGATAGTGACGAGCACGAAGTTCACGACGAGTGTCGGCAGGGCATCGCTGAAAACTTTACGAACCAGCGCCTTACGGTCGTCGTCGTCGATTCGCGGCGTCTCGAGGAACATCCTGAATCTCGGCTCCTCGTCCAGCTGCTTGGCGACCGCTTCGAGGCCAGCCCCGAACTCCTCAATCGCGTTGTTTCGTCGCGCGAGTTCGAACAGCGTCTCCGCGTAGTTCCGCGAGACCGTTTCGTCTCTCACGCCTGTGCGCCCCCACCATCACCGAGTCCACTGAGATACCGCTCGACCAGCGCGCGGTCCTTGGGTTGATCGAGATTCTCCTGCAACAAGCGAGACGCCGCAGCGATGGCGAGATCGACCGACTCCTTACGAAGCATCTCCAGCGCCGCGTCGCGCTCCCTCTCGATCTCCACTCTCGCCCGCTCGATGATCGCCTGGCCTTCGGACCGTGCCTTCTCCTCGATGTCCTTACGGACGCCCTCTCCCGCGGTCCGACCCTCGGCAATCAATTCGCTGGCCTGCCGTCGCGCGTCGGCCAGCTGGGCCTTGTGCTCCTCGAGCAGCTTGGCCGCCTCGGCATTTCGTTGTGCCGCCTCGTCCAACGCCGACTGGATCCCCTTCTCCCGGCTCTCCACAGCCTCCAGGATCGGGCCCCAGGCGTACTTGCCCAAGACGAAGACCAGGATCGCGAAGACCCCGAGCGTCCACGCGCTCAAGCCCGTGTTGATGTCGTACAGGCTGCCTCCGCCTTCTTCGCCACCCCCCTGCGCCCAAACGAAGCTGGGCGCCGAGGCGAGAAGGACGAGGGCGGTCGTCAGAATTCGACTCGCTCTCATCGTCCTGTGTCCCTGATCGACTAGAAGAACTTGTAGAGAATCGTGATGACCAGACCGAAGAGCGCAGCGCCCTCGATCAGTGCCGCCAAGATGATCGCGGCCGTCTGGATCGTGGCTGCGGCTTCCGGCTGACGGGCAATGCCCTGCGTTGCGCCGTTGCCGATCTGGCCGATCCCAATTCCCGCACCGATCACGGCGAGCCCAATGCCGATACCGGCTCCGAGCTGGCCGAGCGCGCCGGCGTCCGCGGCGGATCCGGCGTCCTGAAAGAGGGCGAGCATTCCGTAAAGCATGTCGGCTTCCTTGGAAGGGTTGTCGTCTAGAAGAAGGTGAACTTAGTGAGCATGACGGATCAGTCCGATGAAGACCGCCGTCAGCATGGCGAAAATGTACGCCTGCAGAAACGCCACGAAGATCTCGAGCATCATGATTGCCGTCACCATGGCAACAGACGCGACCGCGACGCCATTCACGACCACCATGCCCGCACTCGCGAACATGAAGATGAGCCCGAGGAGAGAAAGCACCAGCGTGTGGCCCGCCATCATGTTGGCGAAAAGCCGCACCATCAACGCGAATGGCTTCGCGATCTTACCGAGCAGCTCGACTGGCGTAAGGATGACCAGCATGAGGACGGACATGGCCGGGTTCAGCCCGGGCGGCACGAAGAAGATCGTCCTCATGTAGCCCTTGAAGCCCAGCGCGCGCATCCCCGAGACCTCGACCACCCCGAGGGTCACCAATGCCAGCGCGCCCGTCACCATGAAGTTTCCTGTCGCCGTCGCCCCGAACGGAACGAGCCCCAGAACGTTCATCGTCAGGATGAAGAAGAAGAGCGTCAGGATGTAGCCCGTGTAAGCATCTGCCCCATGGCCGATGTTGCGGCGCACGACTTCGTCGCGGAAGTAGAGGATCATCGCCTCCATCGCGTTCGCGAGCCCGGTCGGCGCCTTGTCCGTGTACTTCGCCCTCATGGCCCTGCCGATCGGGATGAAGATCAGGAGGCAGAGGATTGCCGCTAGAACAAGGAAGACCACGTGCTTGGTTGGCGAAAAGTCGAGCGTCAGCGGCCCGAGGTGGACCGGCTCCCACTGCGGCAGATGCCACACGAAGCCACGGCCGAGGATCTCGAACTCGATCTCGCTCCCGTCGAGCAGGTGATGCATGAGCATGCCCTGCAGGTCCGGCGCCTCTCCGGCGGCAGCGCCCGACTGTGCGGATCCCCCGCCCTGGAGGACCCTGAACGGTGCGAGCAGGCTCATCTACGCGGTCTCCGTCGAATCGGCGCGAAAGTAGAGGGGCTCGATCAGCAGGAGCGCGAAGAAGAATCCCGCGAGCGCCAGGAGCATCGGAATCGCGCCCTCGGCCTGCGAGCGGATCACGATGAACGCGACTGCGGCGACCGCCACGGCGCGAATCGCCATGCCGCCTGCCCACGCCGCCATGAAGCCGTTTGTGCGTCCCCGGTAGTGAACGAGCACGGAGAACGCTGACACTTGGACCGGCAGTGCGACGGCGGCCGCGATCAGAACGCCCTTCCGGCCCGCGGGCTCCAGAAAGGGCCAGAGGACGAGGGTGAGCAACGCTACGACCCCAACGGCAGCGGCACCGTACCTCAGCGAGGCGCTCACTCCGGGTCGTGCTCTCGTTGGCGGGGTTCGATCACGATGTGGTAGTAGAGACTGTAGAAGCCTGCGGCTGCCCCGATGAACGCGCCCAAGACTAAGAGGAACGGCGCCGTACCCAGCTTCGAGTCGACCCAGGCTCCGAGCCCGAGGAAGAGCAGAACCGCGAGCGCGAAGCTGAGCCCAAGGCCCATGAACTGGCCCGAAGCTCTCATGACGTCCCGCGGGTCCGAACCCCTCTGGTCACGGCCCAAAACCGCACTCCTCAGGCTACCGCGGAACCGCCCCCGATCAGGCGCGATACCCGCCATAGCAACGATAACCTAGCCCTTGTGAAAAAAAGCGCAAGCGGCCCTCAGGGCCGGTTCGGAAGCAGGCCGGGCGCTTGACTGGCGGAAAAATTTACGCCTATCTTCGCGGCTATCCCTACCGGACAAGGCATGACCTCCACACAAGCAGCGACCATCCTCGACCGCGATGTCGAGCTCCTCGACCGAGCGGCCGGGGTGACCGCCGCGCTGCGCGGCCAAGTCGAGAAGCGCATCGTCGGCCAACGCGACGTCGTGGACGAACTGCTCGTCGCGCTGTTGGCCAACGGGCATGTCCTTCTGGTCGGCGTTCCCGGGCTCGCCAAGACCCTGTTGGTGCAGACTCTGGCCGAGGCCTTGGACCTCGACTTCAGTCGGATCCAATTCACGCCGGATCTCATGCCGACCGATATCACCGGTACTGAGGTGATCGAAGAGGACCGGACCACGGGCAAGCGGGTGTTTCGCTTCCAGAAGGGTCCGATCTTCGCGAACATCGTGCTCGCCGACGAGATCAACCGGACGCCGCCCAAGACGCAGGCCGCTCTCCTCGAGGCGATGCAGGAGCGGGCGGTCACCGTGGCGGGAGAGAACTTCCCACTTCCTCCGCCGTTCTTCGTGCTCGCAACGCAGAACCCGATCGAGCAGGAAGGCACCTACCCTCTTCCCGAGGCGCAGCTCGATCGCTTCATGCTCGAGCTACCGATCTACTACCCCTCGAAGAGCGAGGAGGAGGAGATCGCGACTCGGACGACCGGCGAGGAAGAGCCGCATGTTCAGCCGGTGGTTGACGCCCAGGGGCTGATCGACATCCAGGGGCTGGTTCGACGGATTCCGGCCCCGCCTTCGCTGGTCTCGTTCGCGGTGCGCCTGGCACGGTCGACTCGCCCAGGGGACGAAGCATCGCCGGTCGCCTCCAAGTACGTTTCTTGGGGCGCCGGGCCGCGAGCTTCCCAGTTCTTGGTCTTGGGAGCCAAGGCTCGAGCGGCATCTCGTGGCGCTCCGCTCCCGTCCTACGACGACGTGCGCGCTGTCGCCCCCGCGGTGCTGGCGCACCGTCTCGTGCTGAACTTCGAGGCGGAAGCGGACGGGCGGACGACGCGCGATGTGATCAGCGAGCTTCTCCGGGAGAGCGAGGGTTGGGCGTAGACGCCAACTCCGGCTCAGCCGACCGCCCTCCGAGTAGAAGCGGCGGGCTCCGGTGCACCCCATGATGTGGGCTGCCGGAGTCGCGGGGGTGGTCCTCGTCGTGTGTGCGGCCATGTTGACTGCCGCGCAGGCGGCGACGTCACAGATGGGAGCGTCGAGGGTGCGCACGCTCCTTGAGGAGGGCTTCACCGGTGCGGCCGCGCTGTCGGAAGTCCGCGAGCGGGAAGCTAGGGTTCGGGCCAGTGTCCGACTCGTGACTCAGTCGTTCAACTTGGCAGCTCTGGGCATCACCGCCATCATCGCCTCGGTGACCTGGGACGCCCCGGGTCCGGTCGTTGCGGTCGTCGTCGGCACGATTGCAGCCGTCTTGGTCATCGGCGACATCATTCCCCATGCGGTCGCTGCCCGAAGCCCCGTCCGGATCGCGCTGGCTTCGGCCTCCACCCTACTGGGCGTGACGCGATGGACACGGCTCCTCACCGCCCCGGCTGCTCACCTCGAGGAACGCATGGTCGGGGGCAGCGATGAGACGCTGTCCACCGAGCGCCGGGAACTTCTGGAGATCCAGGAGATCGGGGAGGAGGAAGGGATCCTAGAGGAAGCCGAGAACCTCCTCGTGGAGCGTGCCTTTCACCTCGACGAGCTCACGGCTTGGGACGTCATGGTGCCGCGGGTCGACATCTTCGCTTGGAAGGATGATCTAACCCTCGACGCCATCGTGGGGGGACTCCCCGAAGTTCCCTACAGCCGCGTGCCGGTCTATAGCGACTCGGTGGACGACGTCACGGGCATCGTCTACATCCGCGAAGTCTACGAGCGGGTCGCTGGAGGTAACCGGACGGCCATGCTGCGAGATCTCGCGCGCGAGCCTTTCTTCGTGCCGGGATCGTTGTCACTCACGCAGCTCCTGCACGATTTCCAGGCCCGAAGAATTCACATGGGCATCGTCGCAGACGAGTTCGGCGGAACCGACGGGTTGGTGACCCTGGAGGACATCCTCGAAGAGCTCGTCGGCGAGATCCACGACGAGACCGACGTGGAGAGTGAGGGTATCGTCCACGTCTCGCCCGTGGCCCTCGAGGCCGGCGCCGGGACAGACCTACGAGATCTGAACGAGGCGCTCGAGGTCTCGCTTCCCAAGGCCGAGCATCGCTCTTTGAACGGCTTCATCCTGGAGGAGCTCGGCCACGTCCCCAAGCAGGGTGCGAGCTTCGAGCGGGCCGGAGTCCAGATTGAGATCCTCGAGGCGACCGACACTCAGGTACTCAAGGCACGCCTGACCAAACTGGCTGACGTCGAGGAGGCGACGGACTGATGGGGCTGATCATTCCCTTCGCCGGAAAGACGCCCACCATAGACCCGTCTGCGTTCATCGCGCCGACGGCCGTGATCATCGGGGACGTAGAAATCGGAGCGGAGTCGAGCGTCTGGTTCGGCGCGGTCATTCGCGGTGACTACCCGGACCACGGCATCGTCATCGGTCGCCGTACGAGCATCCAGGAGAACTGCGTCGTCCACGTGGGCCGGTGGGGTCCGACCGTGGTGGGTGACGACGTCACCGTCGGGCACGGCGCCAAGTTCGAGTGTTGCACGATCGGCGATCGCTCCGTCATCGGCATGAACGCCGTCATCCTGCAGAACGCGCGCATCGGCGAAGAGTGCGTCATCGCGGCCGGTACGGTGTTGCTAGAAGGAGCCGACATTCCCGCGCGCAGCGTCGTCGCCGGTGTGCCTGGCAAGGTCAAGAAGACGCTCACAGGCGGTGCGGCAGAGTGGATCAAGGATGGCGGGGACCACTACGCAGAGCTGTCGCGGAAGTACATGGCTGAAGGGATCGGGCGCCGCGAGGAGTGAAGGCGCCCCCGAAGCCACCGCTATGCGACTTGTGTGGTGCGCCGATGCGCGAGACCCACTGCAAGCTCATCTGCACCAAGTGCGGATATACCCGGGACTGCTCCGACCCCTAGGCGGTACCGCCTGGTGTTATCACGCCATCCCCGCGAAGCGCAGATACCACGCGATCATCTGCTCGCCCCACGCATAAGCGACCCCCCCGCCCGCGGCCAAGAACACGCCCAGGGGTACGAGGCGCTTCGACAGGGCCGAGATCGGCCCGAAGACGACCAGGGCGAGGACCGACCCGAGAAACGTCGTCAGCGCGACGCCCCAAATTCCCAAGAACGCGCCGATCATCATCATCATCTTCACGTCGCCACCGCCCATGGCCTGATCGACGCCCGCCTCCTCCAGCCGCCCAGGGGAGAGCCGCTTGATCAACGTCGTCCCGGCGACGCCCACGAGCCAAAACACCCCGTACCCGACCGCTGCGCCGATCACGGCATCCATCCATCCGAGTCCACCGGGCAAGAAGGCCAAGCCTATCCCAAGGACGGTGCCTCCGATGGAGAATTCGTCCGGGATGATGTAAAAGCGCGCATCCGAGATGGAGATCCCGAAGAGGATCGTGAGGAACATTCCCCCGCGAAGCGCCTCCCACGTCGGTCCGTACGCGGCCACGACGCCTGCCCACACCAGACCGGTCGCGAGCTCCACGAGCGGATACTGCACGGAGACACGCTCTTCGCAGTGACGGCACCTTCCACGCAGCCATAGCCACGAGAAGACGGGGACGTTGTCGTACCAGCTCACCGGCTCGTGACAGCTCGGGCACCGGGATCGAGGCGAGATCACCGATTCGTCGACAGGCCAACGAAGCGAGCAGACGTTCAAGAACGAGCCGAGATTCATCCCGAACAGGCCGGCGATGATCGATAAGAAGAGCCGTTCGTCCACGTTAGGGCTCCCGGGTCAGCGCGTGCATGATGATCGACCCGGCCATCGCGACGTTGAGCGACTCTGCGCCGCCGCGCATGCGCACGGCCAGCATCCCTTGTGCCGATTCCGCGAGGAGGGCGCGCACGCCCCGCCCTTCGTTCCCGACTGCAATGGCAAACGACTCCATCCTCGGTTGCTCCTGGACGTCCCTTCCTTTGGCGTCCGCCACATAGAGCGGCACGCCAGAGGCCTCGAGCCATTTCACCGCCGCGGGGGCCGGCGCCCGCACGACGGGTACGCGAAAGATCATCCCGGCAGAGGCGCGTACCGGCTTGGGTCCCCAAGGGTCCGCCGTGCCGTCCAGACACAGGACGGCGTCGAGTCCGAACGCGACCGCTGCACGGATGAGCGTCCCCGTATTCCCCGGGTCCTGCACCCCGTCAAGCACCAGGTAGCGTCCCCCCGAAGCTATGGAGTCGAGCCGAGTCGATGGCTCGCCGCAGACGAGCATGACGCCCTGGCCCGTCTCCGTGTCTGAGAGCAGGTCGAGCTGAGCTTGTTCCAGGCGCACCAATTCGAGGCCGCCGAGACGGCCAGCCAAGGCCGACCCGGCTGCGGACTCCTCCAGGCGGGGAGAAACCACCGCGAAGGTCGGCGCCACCCCGGCGTCGAGAGCCTCCGATACCGCACGTACTCCCTCGACAAGCACCGCGCCCTCACGACCGCGCGTCTTGGGCACCCTGAGCCGTGCGATCAACCGCTCGCGTCGCTGGCTCAGGCTCATGCCTCGCGCCACCTTTTCAACCCATGAACGCACCAAGCCACCCCATCGCACTCACCATCGCCGGCAGTGACTCCGGCGGTGGGGCCGGAATCCAGGCAGACCTCAAGACGTTTCACGCCTTTGGTGTCTACGGGACGAGCGTGGTTACCGCGGTAACAGCCCAGAACACGCGAGGGGTCACAGACATTCACGCGATCCCGTTGGAGACCGTGCGCGCCCAGCTCGACGCGGTGGTGTCGGACCTGCGCCCGCTTGCTTTCAAGTCCGGGATGCTCGCGACCGCGGAGCTCGTGTCGACCGTGGCTGACGCGATTCGTGAGCACGGCCTCGAACGGTACGTGATGGACCCCGTCATGGTCGCGACCAGCGGCGATCCGCTCCTCGAGGAGGACGCCGTGGCGGCAATCGTCGGAGAGCTGCTGCCGCTCGCGTCCCTGGTGACGCCCAACCTCCACGAAGCGTCGATCCTGGCCGACATTTCGGTCGAGACGACTCAGGACATGCGGGAAGCGGGCAGTCGCATCCTCGACCTTGGTGCCCGAGCGGTGCTCATGAAGGGGGGTCATCTCGAGGGCGACGTGGTGGACATCCTTTTGGTCGGTGGCGAGGAGCACACCTGGGCGCGCCCCCGCATCGATACCCGCCACACGCACGGCACGGGTTGCACATTGTCCGCGGCGATCGCCGCCGCTCTCGCGCTCGGCGAACCGCTGCCCAATGCGGTGGAACGGGGCATCCGGTTCATCGGTCGGGGCATCGCAGCCGCGCCGGGGCTGGGGTCGGGTCGGGGTCCGGTGAGTCACTTCGTCAGCCCCGACTGAGCTCGTCCGCGACGCGCGGTATCAGAACGGTCAGCAGAGCAGCCAACCGCGCTCCCGCCGAGGCACCTACGTCCAAGACATCACGGTGACTCAACCCGCCGGAACCAAGGCCCGCCGCGTGGTTCGTGACCACGCTGAACGCGACACACCGTAGTCCGAGCGCGCGCGCCACGAGGACTTCGGGTACCGTCGACATCCCCACGACGTCGGCACCGAGCCCCCCGAGCATCCGCACCTCGGCGGGCGTCTCATAGGAAGGCCCGAGCATGGCTACATACGTGCCTTCGTGGAGATCCTCCCCGGTCTCGACGGCCACCTCGAGTGCGAGATGGCGAAGTCGAGGATCGTAGGCCGCTGACATGTCCGGGAAGCGCGTCTCGCCCGGCCGCACCGGTCCCACCAGGGGGCTTCGGAACATCAAGTTGATGTGGTCCGAGAGAACCAGCAGGTCACCGGGCTCAAGCGTGGGGCGGATCGCACCGGATGCATTCGTGAGGACGAGGCCACGTACCCCTAGCGCCGCGGCGATGCGCACCGGCGCGGCGACCACCTCGGGTGAATGGCCCTCGTAGTGGTGGAAGCGGCCGCTCTGAAGGAGCACCTGCGCGCCGCCGATGCGGCCCACGACGTACCGCCCCGCATGACCTTCCACAGTCGGCGCGGGAAAGCCCGGGACATCCTCGAACGGAATCACCGCAGCCTCTGTGAGCTCACCCTCGATGGCGCTGAGCCCCGAGCCGAGCACAATGCAGACGGCGGGCACGGACTCGATCCTCGAGCGCAGATACTCGCTAGCCGCCGACACGTCGAACGAGGCGGTCACCAGCCGAGCCTCACAAGAGCATCCCAGCCACTGAGGCGGTCATGAACGCCGCGATGGATCCGCCGATCATCGCCCTGAGACCCAGGCGGGAAAGATCCTGTCTGCGAGACGGTGCGATGCCACCGATGCCCCCCAGTTGGATGGCGATGGAGCCGAAGTTCGCGAATCCGGACAAAGCATACGTCGCGATCAAGATCGAGCGCGGCTGTAGCAGCTGATCGCCACCGAGGGATGCCGTCAGCTGCAAGTAGGCGAAGAACTCGTTCAGGACGGTCTTCACGCCCAGGAGCGCGCCGACCTCGGGCGCGTCGACCCAGGGCACGCCCATGAGCCAGGCCAGCGGAGCGAGCGCCCAGCCGAGAATCAGCTCAAGGCTCAATCCGTCCCAGCCTGCGAGCCCTCCGAGCCACGCCAGCAGTCCGTTGCACATGGCGATGAGCGCCACGAATGCCAGCAGCATGGCTCCGACGTTCAGGGCCAGCATCAACCCCTCCGAGGCGCCTCGTGCGGCCGCATCGACCACGTTCGCGTCCCGCTTCTCGACCTCGATCTCCAGCGTGCCAGCGGTAACAGCGGTCTCCGTCTCGGGGTGCATCAGCTTGGCCACGACCAGGGCCGCCGGTGCAGACATGACCGACGCCGCCATCAGGTGACCGGCGACATCTGGAAAGAATGCCACGAGCATGAGCACGTAGGCCGCGAGCACGCCCCCGGCGACGGTGGCGAACCCCCCAGTCATGACCGCCATGAGCTCCGACATGGTCATCCGCTCGACGAAGGGCTTGATGAGCAACGGCGCTTCCGTCATGCCCACGAAGATGTTCCCCGCGGCAGAGAGGGTCTCCGCTCCCGACGTCTTCATCGTGCGTTGCATGATCCAGGCGAAGCCCTTCACGAGCAGCTGCATGATGCCCAGGTAGTAGAGGACCGTCATGAGTGACGAGAAGAAGATGATCGTCGGAAGCACATTGAAGGCGAAGAACGCGCCGGTGCTCGCGACTTGGCCGGGAATCGCAGTGAAGTCGCCCTGCCCCACGGTGCCGGTGCCCACGGGGACCGTATCCAGTACGAGGTTCCCGAAGATGAACCTGGCGCCATCGAGGGTGAACCCGAGGAGCGCGACCACGACTCCGTTCATGGCGAAGAACACGCCCTCGCCGACAGGCGTGCGGAGAATCAGAATCGCGAAGATCAGCTGAAGGGAGAGCCCCCACACCACGACCCGCCAGTCGATACGCTCGCGGTGCACACTCATGGCCCACGCGAGCAAGGTCAGCGCGAAGAGGCCCAGGAGCGAGCGCAAACGTGGAAGCAGCGGCGTTCCCAGTGAGCCGCGGGGGACCGCGAGTTGGGGAGGGGCCTGAACGGCGGGAGCCACCGCCTGCGAGACCTCGGGAGTGACCACCTGCAGAGCCGTATCGGCACGCAGCGAGGACCACGCGCCCGCTCCCACCAAGGCCACGGCGGCGGCCCACAGGATGAGCACCCTCGGGCCGGGTAGCGTCATGTGGTCACGAGAGGTCGGGGTGGAGGCTGCGAACGGGTGGCCGAATATCTGCTCGCGTGGGGCTCACCACCAGCCGCCCGTACTGGGGCGGGACACGACGATCGAGCATTCAGGCCGCGCCAGGCCTGCCACAATGGCAGGTCCGCGTGCTCGATCCCGTCAATCCGGCGGGATTCCGGGGCCCGATCGCGGCACATCGATTGCACGTCGTGTGCCAGCACATCGCACATCACCTGAACGGAATGGGGCAGAGAGAGCATGGGCAAAGTCATCGGGATCGACCTCGGCACCACCAACTCGGTCGTCGCGGTCATGGAGGGCGGTGAGCCCGTCGTGATTCCCAACTCGGAAGGCGGCCGGACGACTCCGTCTGTTGTCGCCTTCACGAAGGACGGGGAGCGCTTAGTCGGCCAGGTAGCACGCCGACAGGCGATCACGAATCCAGAGAACACCGTGTTCTCCATCAAGCGGTTCATGGGCCGCAAGCATTCCGAGGTGCAGGAGGAGGAGAAGCTCGTCCCCTACGACGTCGATCATGACTCGAGCGGCCGGGTGCACGTGAAGATCCCGAACGCGGACAAGACGTTCAGCCCGCCGGAGATCAGCGCCATCATCCTCCAGAAGATGCGGCAGACGGCCGAGGACTACCTGGGAACCAAAGTGACCCAGGCGGTCATCACCGTCCCCGCGTACTTCAACGACGCCCAGCGCCAGGCCACGAAGGACGCCGGAAAGATCGCCGGGCTCGAGGTCCTACGCATCATCAATGAGCCCACCGCGGCCGCGCTCGCCTACGGCCTCGATAAGAAGGCGGACGAGAAGATCGCCGTGTTCGACTTGGGTGGGGGCACCTACGACATCTCGATTCTGGAGCTCGGGGACGGCGTCTTCGAGGTGAAGTCGACGAATGGGGACACGCACCTCGGCGGAGACGACTTCGACCAACGGGTCATCGGTTGGCTCGTCGCCGAATTCAAGAAGGATCAGGGCATCGACCTGTCCAAGGATTCGATGGCCCTTCAGCGGCTCAAGGAAGCCTCTGAGAAGGCCAAGATGGAGCTGTCCACGACCATGACGACGGACATCAACTTGCCCTTCATCACGGCGACGCAGGAGGGGCCCAAGCACCTGAACTACAGCCTGACGCGGGCCAAATTCGAACAGTTGGTGGACGACCTGATTCAACGCACGATTCCACCGATGGAAAAGGCCCTCAAGGACGCGGGCCTGAGCACGAAGGAAATCGACGAAGTCATTCTCGTCGGTGGCTCCACGCGTATTCCGAAGCTCCAAGAAATCGTGAAGGACTTTTTCGGCCAGGATCCGCACAAGGGCGTGAATCCCGATGAGGTCGTGGGCGTCGGCGCCGCGATTCAGGGTGGCGTGCTGGCGGGTGACGTCACCGACGTGCTCCTGCTGGACGTCACGCCCCTGTCACTGGGCATTGAGACCCTCGGTGGCGTCATGACGGCGCTCATCGAACGCAACACCACGATTCCGACGAAGAAGGCCGAGGTCTTCTCGACCGCGGAGGACAACCAGACCACCGTCGAGATCCACGTGCTTCAGGGCGAGCGCAAGATGGCCGTGGACAACAAGACCATCGGCAAGTTCCAGCTCACCGGGATTCCGCCGGCACCTAGAGGCCTGCCTCAGGTCGAGGTGACCTTCGACATCGACGCGAACGGCATCCTGCACGTGTCTGCAAAGGACCGCGCGACGGAGAAGGAGCAGAAGATCCGCATCGAGGCCTCGAGCGGGCTCTCCGACACCGAGATCGACAAGATGGTGAAGGATGCCGAGGCACACGCGTCCGAGGACGAAGATCGGCGAGGAAAGGTGGAAGCCCGGAACCAGCTCGACAGCCTCGTCTATCAGGTCGAGAAGGACACTGCGGAGTGGGGAGACAAAGTCTCGGACGGCACGAAAGAGCGCCTCACGGGTGCCGTGGACCAAGCCAAGGAGGCCCTCAAGGGCGACGACGTCGACGCGATCTCGTCGGCGCGGGACGAGCTCATGCAGGCGTTCAGCGCAGCCGGCCAAGAGATGTACCAGTCGCAAGCCGCGGAAGCCCCGGAGGCCGGAGGTGAAGCCGACGCCGAAGGCTCGGACGCGGGTGCGCGGGCCGAGGAAGCCCCGTTGGACGAAGACGTCGTCGAGGCCGACTACGAGATCGTCGACGAAGAGAAGTGAGGTAGGGTCGGCTCCTAGAGGGCCGGTGGGTGTCCCCGCCGGCCCTCTGCCTCGCCTGGACCCGGCTGGGACGTCCTAGGGTACCAAGGTCGGCAGTGGAGCAACCCCGCCGCCCGAGCACGGCATCCGAGCAGTTGCTGGTGAGTTGGCCTCCGGTCGACCTACCGGCCCCAAAAACGAAATCCGATGCAGCCAGTTGGAGGCAGATACGATGTACGACCCTCTTAGGGCCAAGGCGAAAGTAGTCATCTACGCCGCCGTCACGTTCCTGTTCGGGATCGGTGTGGCGAGCGGACTCGGATGGACTTCCGTGTCTCACGCGATGCCGACGATCACGACTGCGCCCCAGGTGTCGGCCGAGGCCGTGCAGCCAGCGCTCGACCTCAGCGAGGCCTTCACGAATCTGGCCGAGGCCGTCACGCCGGCCGTGGTCCGCATCGAGACGCGGCGCCCCCGCACCGCTGCGACTCAGTCCAGTGCGCAGCCGGACCCTGAGATCCTGCGGCGGTTCTTCCCCGACCTGCCCTTCGACCCGGACGGCACCACGCCTCCTGGCGGCGACACGCCCAGAGCGCCTCGCGTGGCAGGAGGTACGGGCTTCATCGTATCTGACGACGGGTACATCCTGACGAACAACCACGTGGTGGCGGGCGCACAGGAAGTCACGGTCTACTTCGAGGATCGTCGCCAGTTCAACGCGGAAATCGTGGGAACTGATCCGTTTACAGACGTCGCGGTAATCAAGATCGACTCGGACGACCGGCTGCCGAGCATGGCCTTCGGTGACTCGGACAACGTGAAGGTCGGGGAGTGGATCCTCGCGATCGGTAACCCCGGGTTCGGGGGGAGGACGCAGCTGAACTTTACCGTAACCGCCGGCATCATCAGCGCTCGGGGGCGAGGGCTCAACCTGCTCCGCAACGACATCTTCAACGATCCCAGGTATGGTGGCGACCAAGCTTCCTGGTCCATCGAAGACTTCATTCAGACGGACGCCGTGATCAATCCGGGCAATTCCGGTGGACCCATGGTCAACCTCCATGGACAGGTGGTCGGCATCAACTCTGCCATCGCTTCCGAAACCGGCGGCTACCAAGGGTACGGCTTCGCGATTCCCATCAACCTCGCGCGGCGCGTCATGGAGGATCTGGTCGAGTACGGCCACGTCAGGCGTCCCCGCATCGGTGTCGCGATCGACAACGTGTCCCCTGAGGACGCGGAGCTGTACGGCCTGCCATCCATCTCCGGCGTGTTCGTCCAGGAGGTCCAGAACGGACCCTCGATGGGTCTCCTCAGGGCCGAGGACGTGATCGTCTCCATCGACGGCCAGCCCGTCGGGTACACGGCCGAGCTTCAGGCGAGGATCGCCCAGCGGCGACCGGGTGACGTCGTCAGCGTCACGGTATACCGCGACCGTCAGCCCGTGGACGTGGACGTCCGCTTAGGCGAGGCGCCGATCAATAACCCGCCGCCGGTCGCAGCCTCCGCCGCCGCGACCTCAGAACAGCGACTCGGGATTGGCGTCGAGCCTATCGACGCCGCACGAGCTGAGAGCTTCGGCTTCGCCGAGCCGGGCGGGGTGGTCCTCACCGACGTGGCGCCTGGAAGCGCCGCCGAGCGGAGGGACGCCATCCGGTATCAGGGTCACCGGTTGGTGCGCATCAACGACGACGCGATCCGGACGCCCGAAGACGTGAGGGCGGCGCTGAACAGGGTCCAGAGCGGTCGGATCGTGTCGCTGCATTTCGAAGACCGCGCGGGAACCGGCCGGGTCCTGAACGTGAGGATGCCCTAGCCCGGACATCCTAGAAGATTGAACCGCTCTCGACCGCGGGTTTATCTTCCACCGGACGCGCGAAAGTGGCGGAATTGGTAGACGCGCGGGATTTAGGATCCCGTGGCCCCGTGCCGTGGGGGTTCGAGTCCCCCCTTTCGCATCCCCGATTCCCGAGAGCCCGCGCCACGCTCGATGACTATAGACGCTTCACGCTTGCAGATCTCCGTTCAGGAGCAGGAACACTGGCGCCGCCGCATGAGCGTCACGGTTCCTGCCGCCGTGGTTCAAGAAGAGGAACGGAAGGCCGCCCGAAACCTGGCCTCGCGGGCCAAGCTCAAGGGATTCAGGAAGGGCCGTGTTCCGGCGAAGGTCATCTCCTCGCGCTTCGCGGGCGCCTTGCGACAGGAGGCGCTCGACAAGCTCATCGGCGATGCATACCGGCAGGCGCTGGCCACCGAGCAGCTGCGACCCATCAGCGAAGGTCAGATCGAGGACGTCAAGTACGCTCCCGAAGAAGACCTGAGCTTCCACGTTGCCTTCGATGTGCAGCCCGTCTTCGAGCTCGGCCGCCTCGGCGGCTTCGCGGTGGAACGACCGGCGGCCGACGTGACCGATGAACAGGTCAACCAGGTCCTCGAGCGCATCAGGGAGCAGACCGGCGCTTGGCAGCCGGTCGAAGGGGGCCACCCCGAGGAAGGAGATCTGGTGTCGGTGAAGCTGGCCAAGCTGGGCGAGGCCGACTCGGAAGAGGGCCGCGACTACGACTTCGTGCTCGGTCAGGGCGACGCGATCCCCGACATCGAGGCCGCCATCAAGACGTTGGAACCCGGCGGAGACGGGGAGTTCGATATCAGGTTCGGCGGTGGGGGTGAGACGGATCGAGTGCGCATCACGCTCGTTGGACGGAGCCAACTGGAGCGGCCGCCTTTAGACGACGATCTTGCCAAGCAGGTGGGCGACTTCGAGACGCTGGAAGAGCTGACCGCGAAGGTGCGGGCGGACCTCGAGAAGGAAGCGGTCGACCAGTCCGAAGGGGTCGTGCGCGCGCGGTTGCTCGATCTCTTGTTGGAGGCCAATCCGTTCGAGGTCCCCGCGTCGATGGTGGACCGTTACGTCGAAGGGGTACTGGGAGAGGCCGAAGGTGTCTCGCCGGAGCGGCTGCAGGAGGCTCGTACTCAGATTCGTCCCGAAGCCGAGCGCGCTGTGAAGCGCCTCCTGGTGATCGACCGGGTCGCCGAAACCCAGGGCTTGGGTGCGACCGAGGACGACATCGACGCCCGCGTCGAAGAAATCGCAGAAGCCAACAAAACGACCCCGGCGAAGGTCTACGCAAGCATGCAGAAGGCAGGACGTCTCGACGCGATCGAGCATGACCTGACGGAGCGCAAAGTGTTCGGGTTCCTCATGGAGCAGTCGGAGATCACCACATGACGATCTATCCCCCTTACGTCATCGAGCGTACGAGTCGGGGCGAGCGCAGCTACGACATCTTCAGTCGGCTGCTCATGGACCGCATCGTCTTTCTGGGCACCGGGATCGACGACAACGTCGCCAACATCATTTTGGCACAGTTGCTCTTCCTCGACGCCGAGGACCCGGAGCGAGACATCTTCATGTACATCAACTCCCCCGGCGGGAGTGTGTACGCGGGCATGGCGATCTACGACACGATGCAGCACCTGCGCGCACCGGTTTCAACGTTCTGCGTTGGTATGGCGGCGTCGATGGGAGCCGTCTTGCTCACGGCCGGAGCCCCAGGAAAGAGGAATGCGCTGCCGAACTCACGCATCATGATCCACCAGCCCTCGGGCGGCTATTCCGGTACGGCGGCCGACGTCGAGGTCGCCGCCCGTGAGATCCTGTACATCCGCGAGCGCCTCAACGGCATCCTCGCTGAGCATACGGGTCAGTCAGTCGAGCGCATCGCCGACGATGTGGATCGAGACCGATTCATGAGCCCTGAGGACGCTGTGGAGTACGGGCTCATCGACCGGGTCCTCGAAGGTCCAGTGACCCCGTCGAACGGGAAGCCGGCCGATTCCGACAGCCCGGAGGAGACGTCATGACCAGCGACAAGCACCTTCGCTGCAGCTTCTGCGGGAAGTCCAAGGAGAGCGTCAAGAAGTTCATCTCCGGCCCGAACGTCTACATCTGCAACGAGTGCATTTCGCTGTGCAACGAGATCCTCGCAGAGGAGGAGGAGCGCGAGGCTCAGGAGCAAGTCGTCCCCAGCCCGAAGCCCGAAGAAATCAAGGCGGTCCTGGACCAATACGTCATCGGCCAGGAACTGGCGAAACGCTCGCTGTGCGTGTCGGTCTACAATCACTACAAGCGGGTCGGCCACGGTGGCGTTCTGGACGACGTCGAAATCGATAAGGCCAACATCCTCCTGATGGGCCCGACTGGCGTCGGGAAGACGCTCCTCGCGCAGACGCTGGCGAGGATTCTGCACGTCCCGTTTACCATTGCCGACGCGACGACGTTGACCGAGGCGGGCTACGTAGGAGAGGACGTCGAGAACATTCTCGTCCGACTCCTTCAGGCAGCCGACTTCAACGTCGCCGAGTGCGAGCGGGGCATCGTCTACATCGACGAGATCGACAAGATCGCGAGGAAGTCCGAGAACCCGTCGATAACCCGAGACGTATCCGGCGAGGGGGTGCAGCAGGCGCTGCTCAAGATCCTGGAGGGCACCATCGCCAGCGTGCCCCCGCAGGGGGGACGCAAGCATCCGCAGCAGGAATACATTCAAATCAACACTCGCAACATTCTGTTCATCTGCGGGGGTGCGTTCGACGGCCTCGAGCAGATCGTCGAGGGGCGCATCGGCAAGCGGCGCATCGGATACGCGGACGAGGAGATCCAAAAGACCGAGGGCAACATCCTGCAGTTCGTGGAGCCCGAGGATCTCCAGCGCTACGGGCTGATTCCCGAGATCATCGGGCGACTGCCGGTAACCGTGCACCTCGACGACCTCGATGAGGATTCGCTCGTGCGCATCTTGCAGGAGCCGAAGAACGCGCTGGTGAAGCAGTACGACAAGATGTTCGAGCTGGACGGGATCGGGCTCACCTTCGAGCCCGCGGCCATCCGCGCCATCGCCCGCCGTACTCTGGACCGAGGCACCGGGGCCCGCGGACTTCGCTCCATCATCGAGTCCGTCATGCGTGAGGTGATGTTCGAGATTCCGTCCCGTGATGACGTGCGTGAGGTGGTTATCACGGAGCAGTCCATTAACGAGTCGGTTCCGCCGCTCTTGGTGTTGCACCCCGAAGAACGCAAGATGGAGGCCTAGAGCAGGCTGCGAGCCTGACTTCTTGTCGCCCAGGCGACACTCAGCCCTTCCGGCGGTCCCCTACCCCGGCTGTACCTGTTCCGCAGGCCACCTAGGGTTTACGATAGGCGCCAACGACTCCTCGTTGGCAGACGTGGCACATGGCCGTCATCATCCGAACGGAGGATCAGGTCGAGGTTCCGGACCGCCTCCCGGTGGTCGCCCTCAGAGACCTCGTCTTCTTCCCCTACATCGTCCTACCGATCCTCATCGGGCGAAGGCGGTCGGTCGCCGCGCTCGAGGAGGCAAGGGACGCGGATGACTTGGTCCTGCTCGTTGCACAGAAGGACCCCGGCGTCGACGACCCCGGCAGTGCAGAGCTCTTCCGTGTAGGCACCATCGCACGGCTGGTACAGGTCTCCCAGCTTCCGGATGGCACATCGCGGGTGGTCCTGGAGGGTTTGGGTCGTGCCAAGATCCGCAGGCTGAACACGACGACGGAGGCCCTCCGAGCGACGATCGAGCCGTTGGTGACGAGAGAAGTCGAGCCGGAAGGCGCCACCTCCGACCGGGTCGTGTCCCTCGCCCGCTCGGTCGTCAGCCTGTACGCGGAGTACGCGCGTCTGCACGACCGCATCCCCGAGGAGCTTTCTGGGATGTTATCCGCGGATGGAGATCGCGTCCGGTTCGCGCACCTGGTGTCGGGCCACCTCATCCTACCGTCGCCGGAAAAGCAGGAGATCCTCGAGTCAATCGAACTCGCGGCGCACCTGGATATCCTGAGGGAAGTTCTGGTGCGGGAGCTCGAGATCCTCCGCATCGAGCGCAAGTTGGACAAGCAGATCCAGCTTCAGCTCGGGAGCCAAGGCCATCCCGACTTCGGGCCCGGCCTCCGGGCGATCCATCGCGAGCCCGCGCGTGATGAGCCCGAGGAGTGGGCGGAGATCCAAGACACGATCAACGGAGTGGATCTCCCCCCGCACGCACAGGCACGCGCTGAGAAGGAACTGGGGCGCCTGCGAAAGCTGAACCCCGTCGCGCCCGAGGCGGCGGTGATCCGCACGCACCTCGACTGGATCGTCTCACTTCCATGGACGGCGCGCTCCCGCGACAGCATCGACGTGGGCAGGGCGGCGACCGTCTTGGAGGCGGCTCACTTCGGACTGCAGGAGGTAAAGGACCGCATTCTCGATCACGTGGCGGTCCTCTCTCTCGTGCGGGAAATGCGTGGGCCGATCCTCTGTCTTGTCGGACCGCCCGGCGTCGGGAAGACGTCGCTGGGAAGGAGCATCGCCGACGCGCTCGGGCGCGAGTTCGTGAGGGTGAGTCTCGGTGGCGTTCGGGACGAGGCGGAGATTCGTGGGCATCGACGGACCTATGTGGGCGCGCTGCCCGGCCGTGTCATTCAGGGCATGCGCCGCAGCGGCACCCGCAACCCGGTCTTCCTCCTGGACGAGGTGGACAAGCTCGCGCGCGATTTCCACGGGGACCCGGGGGCAGCGTTGCTCGAGGTCCTCGACCCCGAGCAGAACAAGTCCTTCACCGACCACTATCTCGAACTGGAATTCGACCTCTCTGACGTCATGTTCGTCGCGACCGCGAACACACTTCAGGGGATCCCAGAGCCCCTGCGCGACCGCATGGAGGTCATTCGGTTACCGGGGTACCTCGACACCGAGAAGCGTGAGATCGCGAGCCGCTTCCTTTGGCCCCGCCAGGCCCAGAGGCACGGGCTGGAGAAGACGCAGCCGGGGCTGTCCCCTGCCGCGGTCCACGACATCATCGAGCGGTACACCCGAGAGGCTGGCGTCCGTGAGCTCGAGCGCCGCCTCTCGAGAATCGCACGCAAGCTCGCCCGCTTGGTAGCGGAGGGAGTGCAGACCACAAGCATCATCGACGTGGGCGACCTGAAAGAGCTGCTCGGACCCCCTCCGTACCAGCCGCCGGACCGGGACGAGGACGGAGAGCGCGTCGGGATCGCGAACGGGTTGGCGTGGACCGCCTCAGGCGGAGAGGTGCTCGACGTCGAGGTGGCGATCGTGCCCGGCACAGGCAACCTGCGCCTCACCGGGACCCTAGGCGATGTGATGAAGGAGTCGGCGCAGGCCGCCGTCACATACGCGCGCTCGCGATCGAAGATGCTGGGCCTGGAACCGCTCTTCCATGAGAAGGTCGACGTTCACATCCACATCCCTGAAGGGGCGACGCCGAAGGATGGGCCCTCAGCGGGCATCACGATCGCCGTGGCACTCATCTCGGCGCTGACCGACACGCCCACACGGGGCGACGTAGCGATGACGGGTGAGATCACCCTGAGGGGTCGCGTGCTCGCCGTTGGTGGCGTGAAAGAGAAGGCCGTGGCCGCCTTGCGGAGCGGCATGCGACGCGTCGTGCTTCCCGAGGCGAACGGGAGTGAGCTCGAGCTACTGCCGGCCGAAGTGCGAGAAAACGTCGCGTTCGATCTCGTGCGGACGATGGACGAAGTGATGGACGCGGTGCTCGTGGAGCGGACGCCTCGGACCCGGCCTCCGGCGCCGGAGGCCGGCGTGGGAGTGCCCGTCTCGCACGGATGAAGATCCGCACCGTCGAGTACGCCGGCACGATCGCCGCTCCAGACGGACCCTCGCCCGGCACACTACCTCAGGTGGCCTTCTCGGGCCGCTCGAACGTCGGCAAGTCGTCGCTCATCAACACGCTCCTGCGCCGCACACGCAAGAAGATCGCACACGTGTCGGGGACCCCAGGGAAGACGCAGGCGCTCAACTTCTACTGCGTGAACGACGAGTTCTTCCTCGTCGACCTCCCGGGCTACGGCTACGCGCGTGTACCCGAGGCTACCCGTGGCCAATGGGCTGAGCTCATCGAGTGGTACCTGGGGTCGTCGGGTCAGGTCAGGGGCGTGGTTCACCTGGTCGACTCGCGCCACCCACCCACGAAACACGATCACCGCATGGTGGAGTACCTCTCCGAGATCGGGCTGCCGGCTCTGATCGTCATGACCAAGGTGGACAAACTCAAGAAGATGGAGCGCGAGGTCTCCTTCGCACGCGCCACCAAAGCGCTCGGGGTTGAGGAGGCGCAGATCCTTCCCTTCTCGTCGAAGACGGGTGAAGGACGGGACACCCTGCTCGAAGCGCTCGAGGAGCTGCTCCAACCTGCGGAAACCGGATCGTGAGACCATCCCGGGGTCACGTGCTGGTCGCGGCGCTCGCGGCGGCCGGAGCCTGCACGATCGCGCCAGCTCCTCCGGGCGTCGGGACCAGCGGCGGTCTCGACCTCGACATTCCGCCGGGCTATGGCACGCTTCGCCAGGAGGACGTCTCCATGGTGATCACGAGCGGGGACTTACAGCTCATGGTCACACCGTTGGATGCATCGGTGACCCACGTCACCGCTCCGGACACCGAGCGCAGGCTGTCGGGACTCGCGAACGCCCACGCCACAGACCCGTCAACTAACGGGCAAGGCCTCTTCCTGGTCTCTTTCTTCTCGCAGGAGCCCGACGTGGTGTTCGTCCCCGAGGAGGTGCAATTCATCTCGCGGGGGCTGCGTGTGAGGCCTCGCACCATCACGCCCGTGACCCCGTCGTGGGGCGAGCAGCGGGTCGGCCAGCGTCAGACCGAGATGGCCGTTTACTCATTTGGCGATGGCGTCGATCTGGAGTCCACGCTGACTCTCGCGTACCGCTTCGATCAGTCGAACCAGTGGACCGCCATCTTGCCCCGCATCCAGTCGGAGAGGGCTCGGGCCCGTGCTCGGTCCGGCGCAGAGCTCCGGGACTGACCGACTAAGCGTCCAAGCCGTACTTGGAGATCTTCCGGTAGAGCGTGCGCTCACCGATCCCGAGAAGGTCGGCGGCCTTTCTCCTGTTGCCGCGTACCTCCGCCAGCGTCGCTTGTATGGCTCGCCGCTCCATGTCCTCCATGGTCATGCCCGGCTCGTATACGATGACGCGTCCGTCGTCAGCCGGGGCTCGGTCGGCTGATCGCTCAAACATCTCGCTCGCCTCGACGTCCTCCCGAGGGTATGCACCCACCTCGATGCCTCCGGGGCCGAGATCTCCTGAGCCTACACGGCCCACGATCGCGTGCGGTTCGAGGTCGATCACCCCACCGCGGCGGTAGGCCTCGAACTCGCCTCGCAGGTCGTCCATGTCCACCCGCAGTTCGACGAGCGTGCGGAACACAAACTCCAGCTCCGGGCGGAAGGTGGCGCTCCCTTTCTCGCTCACGGCCCGCACTGCCGGGACAGGGAGGAGCGAGGTCCCGCGCCCTCGCCGGACGTCGTCCGGAATGTCCTCAGGCCTGATGACGCGCCCGGGCGAGAGCACCACCATCGACTCGACGAGATTCCTCAACTCTCGAACGTTTCCGGGCCAGGCGTACGCGACGAGAATCTCCATCGCCTCCGCGGAGATTCCCGGGAAGGCGCGATCGTGGCGCTCAGAGGCGTCGCGCACGAATGCGTCGACAAGAATCGGGATGTCCTCTCGGCGCTCCCGCAGCGGCGGCAGCTCGATGCTGAGCACGTTGAGGCGGAAGAAGAGGTCACGACGGAACTCGCCGATCGCAACCAGCTGACGCAGCTCCTGGTTGGTCGCGGCAATAATGCGCACGTCGACCCTGATCGCCTTCTCCCCGCCGACCCTGTGGAACTCACGCTGCTCGAGCACGCGCAGCAGCTTGGTCTGAGTGGACAGCGGCATCTCGCCGATCTCGTCGAGGAAGATCGTGCCCTTGTCCGACAACTCGAACAGACCCTTCCGCGAGTCGATCGCACCGGTGAACGCCCCCTTCTCGTGGCCGAAGAGCTCGGACTCGAGCAGCGTATCCGACAGCGCCGCGACATTCACAGCGATGAATGGCTTGTGTCGGCGCGGCGACAGCGCGTGGATACCACGGGCCACGAGCTCCTTCCCGGTCCCCGACTCGCCGGTGACCAGGACGGTGGCCTGGACCGGAGCGATCTGGACCACCCGCTCCAGGACCTGGTGAATCGCGTCGGTTTCGCCGACGATGCCCGTGAATTCCCGGAGCTTCTGGCGCTCGATGACCCTCTTACCCAGCAGGACCACGTCGGCGACGGAAGCAGACTGAGCGAAGAACTCATCGAAGCCGGAGCGGAGTGTGGGTCGAGGCGCCTCGGCAGAGCTGATGGCGAAGACCGGCACGTGCAGCTGTTCGCGAGCCTGTTTGACGAGGGCGGCACCGCCCTCGCCCACCCCCGTCAGAACGAGCAGTACCACATCGGGATCAGGCGTAAGGCGCTCCGCGGGCGTGACGAGCTCCGTCACATAGCCGGCCTGCTTGAATCCGTCCCGGAGCGCGCCGGCTTTCGGCAGGTCATGCGTCGAAATGAGCACACGGTCTGTGCTCGTCACGCCCGACCTCCGGGGTGCGTGTGTGGGGCAGGACCCCCGCCGAGGAGCGCCACCGCATGGGCCAGGAGGGGCTCGAGAACGGCCAGGCCATCCGCTACTCCGCCGGGACTACCCGGAAGATTGACGACGAGCGTGCGGCCGCGGCTGCCCGCGATTCCCCTGGAAAGGACGGAGAAGGGCGTGGCTTCGAGACCTCGGCGCCGGATCTCCTCCGCGATACCAGGCGCCTCACGGTCGATGACAGACCGGGTGGCCTCAGGAGTCACGTCTCGCGGGGTGAGCCCGGTTCCACCCGTAGTCAGCACCACATCTGCGCCCGATTCGTCGGCCCACGCGAGAAGCTTGGGGACGATCTCCGCCGTCTCGTCCGGCACGATTTCCCTGTGGACCACCTCGTAGCCCAGTCCTTCACACCATTCCGCGATCTTCGCACCGCTCAGATCCACGCGCTCGCCCCGAGCACAGCCGTCGCTCACCGTGAGGATGCCGACCCGCATCATCAACGCCGGATCGAGCCCTTCGTGTAGAAGGGCGTGGAGGAGACGACGGCCGCAAAGAGGCGGCCGCGCGCATCGATCTCGACTGCCGTGCCTTTAGCCGCCAGCTCCGTGGGGACGTACCCCATCGCGATACCACCGCCTAGGGAGGGGCTCACCGTACCGCTGGTCACGGTGCCTACCGTCGTTCCATCGGCGACGATGTCGTATCCCGACCGGGGAAAACCTCGTTCAGTCGCCTGGAGGCCGACCAGTCGACGCTTCAGCCCCGTGCTCTTCTGAGCGGCGAGAGCGTCCCGTCCGACGAAGTCCGGTTTGTCGAGCTTCGTGACCCACCCGAGGCCCGATTCGAGCGCAGTATGCTCGTCATCAAGTTCATTGCCGTAGAGCGCGTACCCCATCTCCAGGCGAAGAGAGTCCCTGGCACCCAGGCCCGTGGGAATGATGCCAGCGGCAGCTCCCGATTCGAGCACGGCCCGCCACACACGCGGGGCATCGGCGGCGGACACGTAGAGTTCGAACCCGTCCTCGCCGGTGTAACCGGTTCCGCTGATCACCGCCGGGACACCTGCGACTTCTCCCTCGGCGAAGCGGTAGTAGCGCACCGAGTCCAAGTCGATGCTCGCCAGCGGCCTGAGCGTGTCGCGAGCCCGCGGCCCCTGCACGGCGAGTAAACCGGTCTGGTCCGACACGTTCTGGAGATCGACGTCGAAGGTCTCGCCGTGCTCCTGCACCCAGGCCCAGTCCTTGTCCAGGTTCGAAGCGTTCACCACGAGCATGTACCGGTCCTCGAACCGGTAGATGAGCAGGTCGTCGATGACCCCACCTGTCTCCGTGCACATGGCCGAGTACTGAGCCTGGCCGACCTCGAGCGTCGACGCGTCGTTCACAGAGATCCGCTGCACGAGGTCGAGCGCCTGAGGGCCCCGGATGACGAACTCACCCATGTGTGACACGTCGAACAGCCCGACACCCTCGCGGACGGCCCGATGTTCCGCGGTGATCCCGGTCGGGTACTGGACCGGCATTTCGAAGCCCGCAAACGGCACCATCTTACCGCCAGATGCTACATGCTCGTCAAAGAGCGAAGTGCGCTTCAGGCCGGCGATCATCCCATGAGCTCTAAGAGGATCGCTTTCTGCGCATGAAGCCTGTTCTCGGCCTCCGGAAAGATCCTGGACTGCGGCCCGTCGATGACGGAATCGGCGACCTCCTCCCCTCGGTGCGCCGGGAGACAGTGCAGGAAAATGGCCGACGGATCGGCCCGGCGCATGAGCGCGTCGTCCACGATGAACCCCTTGAAGGCGACCTCTCGCACTGCCTGCTCCGACTCCTGCCCCATCGACGCCCACACATCGGTGGTGACCACGTCAGCGCCCTCAGCCGCCTCCGCGGGATCGCGCGTGAGCGAAACCGCCGACCCCGCCCGCTTCAGGATGGTCGGATCTGGGTCGTACCCCTCCGGGCATGCCAGCCTGAGCTCGAACCCGAGTCGCCACGCCGCATTGATCCATGAGTTGGCCATGTTGTTGCCGTCCCCGATCCAGGCCACGGTGCGCCCATTCAGCTCCGGCCCGAACTCCTCGATGACGGTCTGCAGGTCGGCCATGATCTGACAGGGGTGCAGCAAGTCTGTGAGCGCGTTGATGACCGGCACCGACGCGTGCATGGCCAGCTCCTCGACTTCTGAGTGGTCGAACGTGCGGATGGTGATGGCGTCGACGTATCCGGACAGCACGTTCGCCGTGTCGTAGACCGTCTCACCCCGCCCAATCTGGCTGTCGCGCTCCGATAGGAAGAGCGCGTGGCCCCCCAGCTGCGTCATCCCGACCTCGAACGACACGCGGGTGCGCGTCGAGCTCTTGCGGAAGATCATCGCCAGGCTCTTCCCGGCCAACGTCGATCGGTCCTTGCCGGCCTTGAGGCGTGCGGCCCGCGCGAGGAGCTCCGTCAGTTCCTGCGTCTCGAAGTCGGGTATCGCGAGAAAATGGCGTACGGTCATAGGATGTAGCGGCTGAGGTCTTCGTCGTCAGAAACCTTCTTCAAGCGGTCTCGCACGAAGGCGCGGTCAACGAGGATTGGGCCCCCGGCGCCCTCGGGGAGCTCGAAGAGGACCTCCTCGAGGAGCGTCGTCATAACTGTTTGGAGGCGCCGGGCGCCGATGTTCTCCATGCGCTCGTTGAGCCCCATGGCAATATGAGCGATCTCCTCGACCCCGTCGGAGGTGAACTCGATCTTCGCGCCCTCTGTCTCGATCATGGCGGCATACTGGGTGAGCAGAGCGTTCTTGGGCTCGGTGAGGATGCGCACGAAGTCGCCCTCCTCCAGGCTCTTGAGCTCAACCCGAATCGGGAAGCGCCCCTGCAACTCCGGAATGAGATCGGAGGGCTTGGAGACGTGGAACGCACCGGCGGCGATGAAGAGGATGTGGTCCGTGCGAACGAGGCCGTACTTGGTCGCCACCGTTGAGCCTTCCACGATCGGGAGGAGATCGCGCTGCACGCCCTCCCGACTCACGTCGGGACCGTGCGCTCCCCGCTCGCCCGCCACCTTGTCGATCTCGTCCAGGAAGACGATGCCCATCTCTTCGGCCCGATAGAGGGCTTCGTTCACCACTTCGTCCATGTCGACGAGCTTGTCCAGCTCATCCTGCAGGAGGATCCGCCGGGCCTCCGCGACGGACACCGTGCGCCGCTTCTTCTTCTTCGGCAGCATGTCCTGCAGCATCTCGGTGAAGTTGTAGTCCATCCCTTCTCCACCGCCCATCGGAATCATCATCCCGTCAATCGACGCCGACTGCGTCACCTCGATCTCGATCTGGCGCTCCTCCAGCTTTCCGTCCACGAGCAGCTTCCGAAGCTTTTCCTTCGTCCTCTTGCGACGTTGCTCCGTGGCATCGTCGCCCTGACTCTCGACGCCCTCGGGGCCAGCCACGAAGATCTGCGGCTTGCCGCCCTCCGGTTGGGGCTGGACCGGCTCTGGATTCGACGCAGGTAACAGCAGGTCGAGCAACCGCTCCTCGACCCGCGAGTCCGCAAGCTCCTGCACATCGTATTCGCGATCGGCCCGGACGAGGTTGATCGAGATGTCCACCAGGTCGCGGATCATCGACTCGACATCACGTCCGACGTAGCCGACCTCCGTGAACTTCGAGGCCTCCACCTTCAGGAACGGCGCTCCGGCAAGCCGCGCGAGACGGCGGGCGATCTCGGTCTTCCCCACCCCCGTCGGACCGATCAGAATCAGGTTGTTCGGCGCGATTTCGGCACGCATTTCTTCTTCGACACGCTGCCGACGCCACCGATTTCTAAGAACGATAGCCACGGACTTCTTGGCATCGTCCTGGCCGACGATGTACTTGTCGAGCTCGGCGACGATCTGGCGGGGAGTCAGTTCATCCAACCAGACGAAGTCCGGCTCCTCTGCGTCCGTTGCGGTGGGCTTCGGCTGCTCGGTCACGATCTCAGTGCTCACCCCGCCTCTCCCTCGGCTACCCCTAGCTCCAATACGAGGATGTCCTGATTCGAATAGATGCAGATGTCTCCCGCGATCTCTAGCGACTGACGCACGATCGCGGGCGCATCGAGATCCGAATGCTCCTTCAAGGCCCGCGCAGCCGCCAAGGCGTACGAACCACCCGATCCGATCGCGATCACGGCGTCGTCCGGCTCGATGACGTCACCAGTGCCGCTGACGAGAAAGATGTGGTGGGAGTCGGCGACTGCGAGAAGGGCATCCAACCGGCGCAGGTACCGATCCGTGCGCCAGTCCTTCGCCAGCTCCACGACGGCCTTCGTCATGTTCGATGGGAAGCGGTCGAGCTTTTCCTCCAGCTTCTCGAACAAGGTAAACGCGTCAGCTACGGCACCCGCGAAGCCTGCTAGGACCTTGCCGTCCTTCAGGACACGCACCTTGCGGGCGCTCCCCTTAACGATGGTTTCGCCCATGGTGACCTGACCGTCCCCGCCCATGGCGACACGGCCGTCTTTACGAACGGCGAGAACGGTGGTCGAGCGGACCTGGCGACGACTCATGACAACCCAGGTAGGAGGAAGGGGTCCCGAATCTAACGCGAACTCTGCCGATCTGGCAGACGCCTAACGCGATCGGGGGTGAGCGTCGCGATACACCCGCAAGAGCCGTTCCTTGCTCGTGTGGGTGTAAATCTGCGTGGTGGAAAGAGATACATGACCCAAGAGCTCCTTGACCGCGAGCAGATCCGCTCCCGCCTCGAGCAGATGGGTGGCAAACGTATGGCGCAGCGCGTGGGCCGAGAGTCCCCGAGCCCCGGCAGCGTGCTCGAAGCAACGTCGGACCGCCGATTGGATGGACCGAGTCGACAGACGGCCCCCGCGGTTGTTCACTAGAAGCGGACCGCTTGTGCGGTCGGACACGTCCGCGCGGCGGAGCGAGTAGCGCTCCAACGCACGCACCGCACGTTCGGTCACAGGCACGATGCGTTCCTTGCGCCCCTTCCCCATGACCCTGGCTTGCATGGCTGGTTCGTCCACCGCGCCGACGTCGAGCCCGTGAAGCTCTGCCAGGCGGAGCCCGCTCCCATAGAGAAGCTCCAGGATGAGCAGAGTTCGCGTGCCGACAAGACGGTTCTCGGCAGCCTCGCGTTCCGCGAAGTCGAAGACCTCTCGAATGTCCCCTGGCGCGAGGTGACCAGGCAGGCGCTTCTCGACCTTCGGCCCCCGCACGCTACGGCCCGGATTAGCTTCGATGAGCTGTTCCCGATGGAGGAAGCGAAAGAACGACTTGGCTGCTGCGAGCCTGCGCGCCGCTGTCCGCTTCGAGAGACCCTTTCGACCGCACCAACCCAGAAAGCCTCGCAGCGCGAGCCGGTCTACCTCAGTGTCCCCCCAGGTCCAGTCGGACCGCCCCAGATATTGGTCGAGGAAGGTCTCGAGCTCCGCCAGGTCCCTCGTGTAGGCCTTCACTGTATTCGCCGAGAGCTCGCGCTCGTCCGCCAGGTGCCGCAAGAAGTCCGCGACCTCCTGCCTGCTCACGGGACGGGCATTTCGTCGGTGTGCGCCATCGGGATGCCTGAAGCGCCCATCCAGGCCGTAAAGTCCTCGTGGGCGCGCTCGGCAAGCATGTCCCGCTTGACCTTCTTGTCCTTCACTCTCCGGTCAAGGGGATCCACGAGACCCCAATTCGAGTTCATCGGCTGGAAGTGCCCTGGGCGCGCTTCACGGAGATATCTGCAGAGCCCACCCAGCATCGTGGTCGGCGGCGGCACCACCGGCTCGGCCCCGGAAAGGATCCGACTCATGTTGATGCCCGCGAGAATCCCGCTGGCGGCCGACTCGGTGTACCCCTCCACCCCGGTGAGCTGCCCTGCAAAGATGAGGTCCGGTCGCTCAGGAGGAGCGCCGTGTGAGGTGAGTCGCTCCGGGAAGTTCAGGTAGCTGTTTCGGTGGATCGATCCCCACCGCAGAAACTCTGCGTCTGCGAGGCCAGGGATCGTTCTGAAGATCCTGCTCTGCTCGCCCACGCGCAGACGGGTCTGGAACCCGACCATATTCCACATTTGCCCGGCCCGGTCCTCCCTACGGAGCTGCACCACGGCCCACGGGCGACGGCCGCTGCGAGGATCGGTCAGCCCAATCGGCTTCATCGGGCCGAAGCGAAGGGTCTCGGCGCCCCGCGAGGCCATGACCTCGACGGGGAGACACCCCTCGAAGTACGGCACGGTATCCCAGTCGTGGCCCTCATGCGCCTCCCCGACCGCAAGCTCTCCTACGAAGACCTCGTACTCTTCCTGAGACATCGGACAGTTCAGATAGTCGGCGTCCTCGTCGAATCGGCCGGCGGCAAACGCAATCGAATCGTCCAAGCTGTCCCGGTGGACGATCGGTGCGATTGCGTCGAAGAACGCCAGGCCGCCATCCCCGAGGAGCGCGCCAATCGACTGCGACAGCGCGTCGGACGTCAAAGGGCCAGTGGCGATCACTGCAGGGCCCTCCGGCAGTGCGGGGCACTCCTCGCGCACGACCTCGATGTCGGGTTCGGACGTGACAGCATCCGTCATCGCCTCCGCGAACAGCGTGCGATCGACGGCGAGTGCCGATCCCGCGGCCACACGGGTGCGATCGGCC
>Ga0224512_10000115_pt1 | contig 86643 bp, 107 predicted proteins | sample SF_May12_sed_USG_4_FD_169103 | JGI IMG/M metagenome (GOLD analysis project Ga0224512, IMG submission 169103) | Sediment microbial communities from San Francisco Bay, California, United States - SF_May12_sed_USGS_13 | ecosystem: Environmental > Aquatic > Marine > Sediment | place: USA... | reverse complement strand
GCATTGCAGTCACGACTCTTTGAAAGAGTTGCGTATCTCTTTCATGCAGTTTACCTAACATAGAGTCCATTTTTGATATTTGGACTTGTAGTTTGTTTACTGCAGTTTGAATTCGTGGTTTTAATGCACCTTGAGGCTTTACTGCTTCACGGAGTTTGCCAGTTACGCTTTGGGTCTCTTGCCGAGCCCAAGTCTTATCGAAGTTTGGCATGATTGCAAGTTTAGAAATTTAGTCTTAATTGACGGTGTGGATTTAGATCAACTTTAGAGTAAATAAAGTTAACAAATATTATTCAAGATCTTTTAAGATTAATTGTGATAAGAATTGCAATTTTTGATTCTGGTTTAGGCTCATTATCCATTATTTGTGCAATGCAAAAAATATTCAAGGCTGAAATTATCTATTTTGCAGATAGTCAAAATTATCCTTATGGAACAAAATCACATGCTCAATTAAATAAAATAATAGAAAAAAATATCAGTCTATTGCAGAAACAATTTTCACCAGCTTACATAGTTGTTGCATCTAATACACCAAGTCTAATGCTTAATTTGGCAACACAGAAAATAATTGATGTAAAACCGCCATTAGATTATGCTAAAAAGATATCCAAAACAAAACAAATTGCAATACTAGCAACAGAGAGTGCAATTAACAGTGAAGGTTTGAATCAATACATTAAAAAAAATAATTTTCTAAAATCTTTGAAAATTATTAAGATAAATGCTTCTGATCTTGTAGAATTAGTTGAATGTGGAAAATTTATTACAAATAAACAATATTGTAAAAAAATTATCAAAAAAATTTTAGATCAAAAAATATCTCAAAATGGTATTGATACAATAACATTATCTAGTACTCATTTGCCATTTTTGAAACCATTATTAGAAAAAGAATATCCATATGTTAAATTTCTAGATCCAGGAAATATAATTGCAAAAAAGATTTTTTTAAAAATTAAAAATAAACAATCAAAAAGAAATACATTGAAAATATTTACATCGGGAGATACCAAAAAATTTCAAAACAAATTAAAAAATATCGGGATTAAAAATAAAGTAAATTTTTTATCTATTTGACTTTAGCTTTTCTGTAACCATGACTAAATTTTTTATCATATAGTTTAGAATATTCATATGTTTTTGGATCAATTACATCACTAATTATTATAATTGCTGTTCTAGTAATTTTTTCCTCTTTAATTTTATTAATAATATTTTCAAGTGTTCCTTTAATTATTTTTTGATCTTTCCAGCTAGCATGATATACAACTGCAACTGGTGTTGTTTTTTTATACCCACCTGCTATTGCTTCTTTTACTAGTTTAGAAAGTAAGTGTACACTGAGATAAAAGATCAATGTAGCTTTATGTTTTGCAAGTTCAGATATTTTTTCATGTTTAGGAACTTTGGTTCTAGATTCTGCTCTTGTAACTATAATTGTCTGAGTAACACCAGGAAGAGTTAGCTGAGTTCCAAGGGCTGCAGCTGAGGCTAGAAATGCAGTTATACCAGGCACAACAACTGATTTGATTCCTTTTTTCTCAAGATTATCAATTTGTTCTTTAATTGCGCCATAAATTGATGGATCACCATCATGTAATCTCACAACAAGTTTGTCTTTTTTTGCATTTTTATATAACAGTTCAAAAATTTCTTCCCTTACTAGTTTTGCTGCATCATAGAGTTTTCCTTTTTTACAAAATTTCAAAACTGGTTCTGGAATTAAAGATCCAGAATAAACTACTACATCTGCATTCTGAATTATTTTTTTAGCTTTAATTGTAATTAGATCAGGATCTCCAGGGCCACATCCAACAAAGAATACATCAGACACGTTTTACCACCAATATTGAGAAATATTTTGTAGTTAATGTATCATCGTTTACTTCACCCAAAGTGAGTTTTCGAATAATTTCATGGTCTGTTCCAAGATCTTGTCCTATTGCAAATATTGAATCATCAGGAAATCCAGATTCTTTTAGAACTTTAATCACTTGATCAAAATATCTTCCATCCTTTAGAAAAACCATTGTCTCAGAATTTTTTGCTATTTCTTTTACACTAGATAGATCATAGCATGATGGAATAATTGCAACCTTTTCTGCACCTTCTGCAATACTGACACCAACCTTTGATGCAAATGTAAACATGGAAACAATGCCAGGAATTACACTAATTTCCATATCTGGATAGTTTTCTTTAAGATCCTTGTGCATGTATATCCAAGTACTGTACAGATAAGGATCACCAACTGTTAGATATACAACATTTTTTCCAGATAAGACAGTTTCTGCCATTATCTTTGCATTTTTTTTCCATGTTTCTTCTAGAATATCTTTATCTTTAGTCATTGGAAAGATTAATTTTACAATTTCTTGATTTTTTGATTTATCAATTAAAGAAGAAACTACTGATAATGCAATGCTAGGCCTGTTTTCTTTGGAAGCTGGACATATAATAATATCTGCATTATGTATTGCATTTACTGCTTTGACTGTAAGTAATTCTGGATCTCCAGGTCCCACACCAATTCCAATTAATCCAGGCATAAAAAATATGATTTTGTTCCCAATTAAAAATCTAGATTAGACTCTAGTAGCAGAAATAATAGTTACAGGATTTCTAGCAAGCATCATAGTTCCAGTACTAGTTTTTCTACTTTTAGATATAGTTACCTGAGTAATGTCTACAGATTCAAATTGTAATTTATCTAAAATTTGTAAAACAGAATAAAGAGTCTCAATTAAAATTATTCCAATAACGATTCTACCGCCTGATTTTAGTTTATTCTCAGATAGTTCGACTATATCTCTAGTATCACCACCTGTTCCTCCAATAAATATGACATCAGCTTCTTGAAGATCTTGTATCTTTTCTTTTGCATCTCCAAAGATTACTGCAATATTTGAAAGACCAAACTTCTTCATGTTCTTTTTTGTTAAATCTATTGCATTTTCATCATGATCAATTGCCAATACTTTACCTGATGATTCAATTTGTAATCCAGCTTCAATAGAAATGGAACCACTACCACAACCAATATCATATACAGTTTGGCCTGGTTTTAATCGAGCTTTGCTAATTTGAATGGTTCTTACTTCTTCTTTTGTGATTGGGACATTTTCTGTTCTCTCAAAATATTCATCAGGAATTCCAGGTGTTTTGTAATTCCACATATGCAATCGTCATTTGTTTTTAGATATTGATTCCGCTAGAAACACTTCCTGCATGATATAGTGTATAAGTTACAATCCAAGTAAACAAGTATAAAAAGACATAGCTACCAATAGCTTGTGTAACTATTTTTTTTCTATCTGAAGATGGTAATTGCATTTTCATTCCCTTTGCAACTATAATTGTTCCAAAAAATACGATTATCATAAATGCAATTGATGCCCATCTTCTCTCTTCACCTTCAATATCTTCAAAGATAATAGTTGCAACAGTACCAGCTATTACTGCCAAGACAACACGCATCCAAAATAATTTATTTAATTTTCTATCTTTTTCACTTTTCTCAGCCACACTAACAGGAGGATCAGTTGATGGAGCCTCAGGAATAGATGCAGATTTTTCTGTTTTAGGAATATCAGCGAGATTCTCTTTTACTGATTCTTTTTTTGAATCATCAGGTCCAGAAGTAGGTTCAGATTTTTTCTTTTTGAATTTTGCCAAAGTAAATTTCTAGCGTGACTCAGACAGACCATGTTTAATATCTTTGGTCAAAATTTGAGCATATTATAGCAAGGGTATAATTTTAGATATAAAATATTATATTTATGACATTATCTGGAATAGAACTACGATATTTGGTAAATCAAATTTTAGAGCAAGTTCAAGACTACTATATCAGTAACATTTATGGTGTTACAAAAGATAGTATTCTCTTCAAGCTTCACCATACTGAGAAAAGTGATCTATTCATGATGATTTCAACATCAGGGGTTTGGTTAACTAAGGTAAAAATTGATCAGATTGAACCTAACAAATTACTCAAAAGATTACGAAGTGATCTCCTAAGATTAAGATTAAAAAAAATAGAACAAATTGGTGCAGAAAGAATTGCATACTTTACATTTGAAGGATTTGGAAAAGAATTTGTTTTGGTAGGGGAATTTTTTGGAGATGGAAATATTTTACTCTGTAATAGTGATATGAAGATTCTAGCATTGCAGCATTCAATAGAAGTTAGACACAGAAAGCTCAGTGTGGGATTAGAATATGTTCAACCACCATCAAGTGGATTAGATATTTTTAACATATTAGAATCAGATTTTGAAGATCTTAAAACAACAGATTTACTTTCTGCAAAATGGTTTGGTCGAACTTTGGGTTTACCAAAAAAATATGTTGAAGGGGTATTTAAAATTGCAAATGTTGATGGGAAAAAAACAGGCAATCTGTTAACATTCGAAGAAATAAAGAGAATTTTTGATACTACAAAAAAGATTGTTTCAGATGTAGTATCAGGAAATCATGAACCAGTGATTATCAGAAATGAGAAAGTTGAAGTTCTTCCAATAAGATTAGGAAAATTACAAGGTGAAGTCACAAAAGCTAATAGCTTTATTGAGGGGTTGGATACTGTTTTTACTGAAAATATAGTTAATAAAGGAAAATTAATTCAATCAAGTGGTTCTGATAAAAAAATTAAAGAACTTCAAACTAAGATTTCTGAACAGGAAAAAGCAATTGAAATAGTAAAAGAAAGATCAAAAAACATCACAAATGTAGCAAATTCACTTTTTGAAATGATTTCACGTGGAATTATATCAATAGAAGATAATTCTGCTCAAGAAATTTTAGTGAAACATAATGCAAAATTAATCACAGAAAAAGGAATTTCATTAATTGTAATTCAAGATGAAAAAATAAAAATCAACAATAAAGCTCCACTTCAATCAATTGCATCTGCATTATTTAATGAAGCCAAAAAACAATCAGGTGCAATAAATTCAATTCAAGAAATCAAAGAAAAGACATTGAGAAAGTTAGAAAAATTACAAAACAAAACAGAATCTGAAAAAGATGTAAGTATGATTTCAGAAATTAGAAAGAAAAATTGGTATGAAAGATATAGATGGTTTTTCACATCTGACGGTTTACTCACAATTGGTGGAAGAGATGCTGCATCAAATTCTGCTGTAGTTAGAAAGCATTTAGTAAAAAACGATAAGATATTTCATGGAGATATTTTTGGTTCACCATTTTTCATTCTAAAAGAAGCAGAAAAGGCACCAGATAGAAGTATGAATGAAGTTGCACATGCAACTGTTTGTTTTAGTCGTGCATGGAAAGAAGGAATGTATGGTATTAGCGCTTTTTGGGTAAATCCAGAACAAGTAAAAAAATCTGCTCCAAGTGGAGAATTTCTACCAAAAGGTTCCTTTACAATTGAGGGAAAAAGAAATTTTATCAAATCAGATACTCTCAAACTTGCAGTAGGAATTATACCACAAGATGATGATTATGCCTTAACATGTGGTCCACCAGAACCAATTAAAAGAAATTCAATTTGTTATGCATTAATTGAACCACATGGATTAGAATTAGTTGATGTTGCAAAAAAAATACGAATTGAATTTTTAAAAATGCATGAAGATATTACAAAAAAAATTAATCTTGATGAATTTGTCCGTGTTTTACCTTCTGGTAAAAGCCAGATCAAAGAAATTAGTATTGGGGATTTAGAAATTCAAAAGTTTACTGATACTGAATTAGATTAGAAGAACTAGTATCAAGAGATATTTTCATTCCATTTTTGATAGCATTGAATTCTTCATTTGAAATTGTAATTAATGGAATATTTGCTAATGCACAACCTGTAGCTACTGTAAGATCTGCTTTTTGACATATCATTGCAAGAGGTGCTGAATTATTTGATTTTATTGAATAAATTGTATAGGCACCAACACTACTACCTACCCCTGATGGAAACACAAGAATTACATCTTTGATTGATTTTCCAAATAGATTATGATTGTTATCGCTGATAATTCCTGTTTTTTTATCAACAGTACCTAGAAAGTTAATAGGGTTTTCAGATTTTAAAACAATTCCTTGAACTTTTCCTGCAACTAGAATTTTATTCATCTTGTTTCATCTTGAACTATTTGTGATAAGGATTTCAGATTTACATCTACACCATTAGAATTTTTAAGATAAAATGCGCCCTTGATACTATTTGTAGTGACTGCATCAACATTTTCTTTGTTTATCAAAGGAGTCAAACATGTACAACAATCAGAAAGAATTTCGCATCCTGCACGTTCAAGTTCTGTTATGTATCCAATTTTTTTTGCTTGCTCCTTTACAGTTCTAGGACAAAAAACCATACATCTCTTTTGAAAAGATCTTCCCTTTAGCATACTTGTAAGATCAGATATCTCATCTAAACCCAATTGAGGGCTGCCAAGCGTTATCAAATCACCTTTTTCTGCAGTATTTAGCTCATCATGAACATTTTGCATCTCTTTTTCATCAAAATCTATTTTTTCACAATCGGAATCACCATCACCAAAAATAAATTTAGCGCAGGTTCCAGATGTTCCCATTCCACCACACATTGCTTTGCATTGTCTTTTATCCATCTCTGCAAGACCAGAGATATTTACAGATGTATCTCCAACTTTTCCTGCAAAAAATCCTAGTATTCCATATGTCAATTCATTTGGATTTTTTACTTTCATGTTAATTATAATGTTTGGTGTGTCATCTTTTCTTATTGAAGAATAAGGGCTTTTTCCAACTATTGCACTTGCAAGTGCACTAAATGCACTTTCCTTGTTTGTTTTTAGATTATCAAAAGAATTTGCATGGATTGCTGCATTGGATTCAGCAAATGCGACTTGTGTTCCATTTTTTGGAATATCAAAAATCTCATAAGGAATGCATGAAAATGAAGGAATTACACCCATTATCTCATATGAGTTTTTAATAGATAGTTGCTTTGAGATAAAATTTTCATCTAATCCATAGTTTGCAACGTTGTCAATATCAAACCCCATTGGATTAAGAGTTGTTTTTACTGTAACTCTTGCATCATTGCTAATACTAGAGAGAAATTCTTCACCTGCATCACCAATTGTGTTATAATTTACACCAGAAAGATGAGCCCATTCAATTGGGATTAATTTCTCAGCATCAGTTGCCTCACCTGTTGCAACTAAAATTCTATATGCCATCTGCATAATTTCTCCCTGTTCGCCTTTTAATGCAGATTCTTCATCTCTAGTAAGTTCCAATGGAAATCTTTGTTATTACAGTTATAATACTTGTACGTAGATTTTTGTTGAAAATGGAAAAAATTCTTCGTGGAATGACTGAGACAATGAATTCTGTAAAGCCACCAAGAATTACAGCATTACAAGACCTTCATGATGCCGAAACCGGGCCTTTTAGTATTCTAATTGGAACAATACTTTCTGCTAGAACCAAAGATGAAGCTACAACAAAGGCAGTAAAAGCATTATTCTTAAAATATAAAAATCCAAAAGAACTTGCAAAAGCGAAAATAAAAGACGTAGAGAAAATTATAAAATCAATTGGATTCTATCATGTAAAATCAAAAAGAATAATCGAGGTTGCAAAGATTATTGATAAAAAATACAGAGGAGTAGTTCCAGATGATTTGGATACTTTGGTACAGCTGCCAGGAGTTGGAAGAAAGACTGCTAATTGTGTACTAGTATATGCATTTGAAAAGCCTGCAATTCCAGTAGATATTCATGTTCATAGAATCTCAAACAGATTAGGATTAGTCAATACCAAAAATCCTGAAGAGACAGAACAAGAATTAATGAAGAAAATTCAAAAAAAATACTGGATTGATATTAATGATACATTTGTGATGTATGGCCAGAATATTTGCAAGCCAATTTCTCCAATGTGTCATGTTTGTAAGATTAAGAAAAGTTGCAAATATTACAAAACTAAGAACGCTTCTTAGTTAGAAATAACACTCCAACTATGATTCCAACACCTGTTGCAATGTAAAATGGAAATAAAGCAAGAGCATTCTTTGCAGGATCACCAGAAAGAAATTCCACAATCATGCTACCAGAGTTAACTGCAGGAGGATCAGATGAGCCTTCCATTCCATAGACTGAATACGAATCAATTGCAAATGTACCAATATCCAAATTGGTAACTACAATTCTTGCTCCATTGTTTACAGTAAGTCCTGCTCTATCAGTAAATGATACGATAGATTTGGCTTGTGGGTACCAACCTCTATCTAGATCTTTATGAACTACAATGTATCCTTCTTTAGGAGTTTGGACTGCTACCCAAAACTTGTTGTCAGGTTGAGCTCCCATACCAACTTCAATAAATTCATCGTGAGTATCATGATCATATAGTCTAAAAACTGCGTTTCCATTTGGATTTGCATATAGTAGATTATTATCAATTGTTACTTGCCAGCTAACAGCATGAACATCATCAAGAATTACTACTGGTGCATCTCGCAAGATTCGATTGAATTCATCTGCAGGAATTTCTATTGTATCAAGAAGTAATGATGGATTTGCTAATTCTTGAGCAAATACAGGAGTGATAAAAAATCCTAAAAACAATACTAGAAAAATATACTTCACAAGCTAGAACAAATTTGATTGAATAAAAATCTAATCAACAAATGGTTTAGGATGATCTAAAATTACCTTAGCTACTTCTGGTCTTAGAATAAATTCAGAAGGTGCTTGACCATTTTGAATCATTTCTCTTAGTTTAGTTCCACTTATTTGCTCTTTGTCATCATCACCATGTGGACATGCTTTAGGAGTTGTATATGTAAGACATTTCTTACAATAGAAGAATGGTGGGAAAAATACTGGAGCAATTTCTAATTCTGGATAGTCATCAAAGATTTTTTGTGCAGCAAAAGGATCATAAAATTTTCCAACACCTGCATGGTCTCGTCCAATAATAATATGTGTACATCCATAATTTTGTCTCATAATTGCGTGATGAATTGCTTCTTTTGGACCAGCATATTTCATTTCAGTGTGTAGAGTTCCAAGCATACATCTGTTTTTTGGATAGTATGATTTTATCATGGTTTCATAGCATTTTACAATAATTTCATCAATAAAGTCGCCTGACTTTTTCTTGCCAATAATTGGATTGACAAATACTCCATCTCGTGTAGTAATTGATGTCTTTTGTAACATCTCATGTGCAACATGTGGAGGATTTCTGGTTTGAAATGCACAAATTGTCTTCCATCCTGCTTTAGCAAATGCTTCTCGTGTCTGATTAGGTGTTAGTCTATTTTTTCTAATTTCGGTATCATTTGGTCTTTGAATATAGTCAATTTTTCCTCCTATCAAATAATCCTGCATTGACATGGTCTTTGCAACACCTGGATGAGAACTATCATTTGTTCCATATACTCCTTGAACAGTTTTTTCTTTATCAAAAGAATATGTTTCATCAACATGCAAAACTGCAACTCCAACTCCATCTGGATTTTTTAACAACACATCTTTTGATTCTTTCATTTTAGAAGCAGTTTGTTCATCAACATCAAGGACTATTGGAATAGTCCAAGCTAAATCATTTATCAATCTTCCTTGTGAAACAACACTTTCAAAATCTTTTTGTCCCAAAAATCCCTCAAGTGGACTAAATATTCCATCTGCAATATTTTCAACATCATTTGCGAGATCTTCTGTAATTGTAATTGAGAATAGTCCAGTTGGATCAATCTTGTTGATTCTGTTTACTAGAATTCCTCCATGTGGTTTAATTGAATTATTTTCTGATATGTTTATTCCACTATTGAGGGTCTATATGAAGGCCACACTCTTTATTTCCTCCCTGCTCCCACCACCATCTTCCTGCACGAATGTCTTCTCCAGGCTTTGTTGCTCTGGTACAAGGCTCACAACCAATACTAAAATAGCCTTTGTCAAGAAGACTGTTGTAGGGCAGATTATTCTTTTTGATATATTCTTGAATTTGATCCCATGTCCAATCAATTATTGGATTAATTTTTAGAATTCCTCCATGTCCGTTATCTAGTTGAAACATTGTTACATTTTCTCGATTTTTGGTCTGCTCTCGTCTCAATCCTGTAATCCAACCATCCAAAGTTTTTAGCATTTTGTTCATTGGATGGACTTTACGAATTTCACAACAAAGTTTCCTATTCTCTATACTTTCATAGAATAGATTCATTCCTTTTTCTCTAACCATATTTTCTACTTCTTTTGTATCAGGAAAGAGAACTTCAATTGAAATATTGTATTTTTTGCCTACAATATCTATTATGTCATAGGTTTCTTGTGGTAGTCTTCCAGTATCTAATGTAAAGAATCGAAATTTTGGATTAATTTTTAGCATGATATCCATTACTACAGCATCTTCTGCACCAAAGCTAGAAGCTTTTGCAACCTTAGGGTGAAGATTATCTGAAACCCACTGAAGTGCTTCCTCTGTTGTGTTAATTTTAGAGTTTAAATCATCTACTTGTTCTTGTATAAATTGTACCACATTTTCCCATAAAGTATTTGTTTTATATTGATTACCCGAAATTTTATCCTAAATTATAAACAAGTAGATTTCAATTTAGAAACTATGGATGAAATATCATATGTAGTGGTTTTTCCAAATATTTTTTCAAAAAATAAAATTTCACAACTAATTACAAATATTAAAAAAATTCTTAAGATAAAAAATCAACAATTTAAATCAGTCAAACGTGATGATGATATAATTTTAGTTGATTCAAATGATCCTGTATTTGCATCATCTGCTATCAATCTATTATTTGGAATTGAAAAAATAGCAATTGCAAGACAGATTAAAAATGATTTTCAAGATATTGTTTCAGAAATTACATCTACAGGTGGAAATTTACTTCTAAAAGGAGAAAGATTTTTAGTAAAAGTTGAAGGAACATCAAAAGGATTTCTTACCAAAGATGTTGAAATTGCTGCCACATCAAATATTATTGAAAAGAAACAAAATCTTGGAGCTCATCCTGGAACAGATGAGAATTATGATAAATTATTGTATTCATATTTAACAAAAAACAATGCATATGTCTGTATTTTCTCAGATAAAGGCAATGGCGGTATTCCATATGAATTACAAAATCAAAAAACAATTTGTGCAATATATGATGAATTATCTGCTGTTTCATGTTTTGAAACCATTAAACAAGGAAATGATGTAAAGATAATTGTTTGTTATAGACAAAAATCAGAATTGATGAATCTAGCTAAAATTATAAATAAAATTCTACCAAGACTTGTACAAGATATTGTTAAATTAGAATTTTTTGAGATAAAAATCAAACCTGCTGGAATTAAAAATTATTTGATCTACGTAAATTCAATTTTAGAGATAATGTTGCAGTATTCAAATAGTCGTGTATCAATGTCATTATCATCATTGATATTTTCTTCAAACTTTATTGATAATTCATTAATACGTGTATTTGAAAAAAAGAAAATTCCAATAATACCACTTGCTGGAGTAGATTCTAGTTTGTTTAATGATGCAAAAGAGATAGGACTAGAAAGGAATCTTAAAAAACTAGAAAATATAGTCTCTATCACTTCCAATGAAGTTCCAATTTATGCAAAAAAAGAAGTAGAGAATGCCCTTAAAACAAAGAAAAAGATTTCAGTTAAAGTAGGTTCCAATAATATTCATGATATTTTAGATTCATTTGAAGAAAATCACTGAGAATTTAAACGGCATAATTGGTTCCATATTGTGCTCAAAATAGGAGAATTCATCTATCCATGGGGAAGTGGTCACTATTCTAGAATGATGAGACTAAACGAGGTATTAGGAGATTTTGTTAATGAAAAATTTGAAATTCATTTTTCAAGTAAGGATCATGTTTATGAAAAATTATTAAAAAAGTTTCCAGACCAAAAAGAGAAAATTCATGAGATATTGATGCCTACTCCAATTGATGGAAAATTCGGTCCCAGTGTTATAATGTCTTTAATGAATTTGTTATTACCAATTTCAAAAAACCCACCATTAGTAAGACAAATTGCAAATTATTTGAGAGAAGAAAGAAAACTCTACAACAAAGAAAAATTTGATTTGGTAATTAATGATGGAGATGTGGGTTCTAATATTTTGGCAAAAAATCGAAACATTCCAAGTTTATTTGTAACAAATCAATTTAGACCAAAACTATATAATTCAAGAGCGTATCTTTATCCATCATTAATTTTTGTAGCAAAACAAATTGCAAAAGCAACAAAAATTCTTGTTGCAGATTCTCCACCTCCTTATACAATGTGTGAATACAATCTAAATTTCATAAAAGAAGTTAAAGAGAAAGTTATCTATGTAGGTCATTTCACTAGTAAACAAATTAGAAGTGAAGATAGAACAGATCTTGAAAAATTAGTGGAAAATAATGAATTTGGATATTGGATGAGGACAGGAAACAAATCTACAAATGATGGAACTGGTCAAAGATACGAAAAAGTATTTCACCATGATGATATGAGAAATGAAAAAAGAATTATTTCACATGCAAGAAATGAACCAAACATTGATTCTGTAACAGGAAAAAATGGTAAGAAATATTCAATTTCAGAAGCATTAGATAAAAAAATAGATTGGATACAAATCGATATTGGTTTTCTTTCAGAACATGAAAAAGATACAATTCTAAATTTATGTAAATATGCAGTTGTCAATGGTTCACATACTGTAATGGGTGAGATAATGGGCGTAAAATCAAAGCCAATTATTGGAATTCCCATTTATGATGAACATACAAATAATATCTTATGGGCCCAAGATAAGAATCTAGGAATACTCGCTACAAAAACTATCCAGGTAATCAATGCAATATCCAAAATTAAGAAAAATTATGAACAATTTGAAGAAAATTTGAATGAATTTTCAAAAAAGTTTGTTCCTAATGGAGCAGAAAATTCAGCAAAGATTGCTGCTCAAATATTAGAAGAAAAGAGATAATAGATTATTTTAAGAATTTTGCTCATCTGGCACGCGGGATTTCGATGGGCGAACGGACCGCAAGGGATGATGAAAAAATCCGCGTGTCAGATCAATATCAATCTATAAAGAATGTGGGAACGCTTTTATGGAAAAAATTAAGCAAAATTAGCAGTGCCTAACTGTCCGGAATGTACATCAAGAGAGAAAAAGAAGATTCAAGCAAAGTATGAAGCAGAAACTCCAGAAGAAGACAGAGGCAGAGATGATTTATACAAATTATTCGATGAAATTGAAATTCCAATGAAAATGGATTCTGCAACAAAGCATTTCATTTGTAAAAGATGTGGATTATACGCAACAAGAGAGCAGATATCGGATATTAGATACAAACTAAATCAAAAAGAAAGAACACGTGATGACAAACATGATGATTATTTAGACTGGTGGCAAAAAAGTAAAAAAGAAAAAGCAGAAAGCTAGAGTGATTTAGTATGGTAAAAAAGAAAGAAGGTGATATTCCTGATTGGGTTACAGATGAAATCCAAAATGCAAAATTTGAGAAACCAAAACAGATGAAAAAAACAGGTTATGTTTTAGAAATGTATAATGAAGATAACAAAATAGATGCACAATTGTATGATCCAGTTGAGGATGGAAGACATATTGTTACAATGGATTTATCTAAAAAGATCAAAATTGGAGATTTGGAGAAAGGAGTTGTGTATGAATTTACTTTTGATCAGCACAAGGCTCCATTAAGCAAAAAAGTTTCAGAATACCTAGAAAAAGAAAAAGAAATTGAAATGAATGCAATTTATCAATTTGAATTAAAATCATTAGAATTGCTAGATGTAGGCTCTAGTGAATCTGCAGACGATGACCTAGAAGAATAAAATTAATTCTGTTTTGTAGAATCTAATTGCTTTTTGAAGGATTTTCCTAATATTGGATTTATAAAAAAAGGAAATGTACTTTTCATCCATATTGCTCCACGTACAACTGAAGGAACAACAATTTCTAATCTTGAAGAATTTGCAGCTTTAAGAATTGCTTTTGCTACAGTTTTAGGATCAAGTGATGTAGGAGAATATTTTGGCATTTTTTCGAATGAAGAATGATCAAAAAAGTTAGTTCTGACCATTATTGGACTCACAACTGTAATTCCTACTCCAGTATCTTTTAGTTCATGTTTAAGACCTTCTGAAAATCCCAACATTGCAAATTTAGATGCACAGTATGAAGCAATTCCAGGTAAACCAAAACTTGCTGCAACAGATGCAACATTTACTATATGACCAGATTTTTTCTTTAACATTGATGGGAGAAATTTTTTGATACAATAAATCATACCAAAATAATTTGTTTCCATCTGTGACTCTATGTCATTAATAGAAAGATCAGAAACAGAGCCATATATTGCAAATCCAGCATTATTTACCAAAATATCAATTGAATCAAATTTTTCTAAGACTGCTTCTGACATTTCTTTTACTTGATCTTTTTTTGAAACATCACATTGGCAAACTAATGTAGTTATCTGAAATTTTTTTAATTCATTTGAAATTTGTTCAAGTTTATCTTTTCTTCTTGCTACTAAAATAATGTCAGCACCTAGTTTAGCAAATTCTATTGCAGTTTTTTTACCAATTCCAGATGATGCACCGGTAATTAGAACTACTTTGTTTTTGAAATTCACAAATCAAAAAAATCGTTTAAAGATAAAGTGGTTTCTATGTGGCAGATCATTTAGATATTTTACTCAAGGCTAATTTTACTAAAAGTAACCAGGTAATCACAATTGGTACGTAATATGTCGCAATTCGCCAACCAATAACTGCATCCCAAGCAACAATTCCTTCAGGAATTTTAAATGCAAAAGGGTCTAGGTTATTTAGATATGCAACAATTCCAAACTCAGCCAAACCAGAACCACCTATAGTAATTGGCAAATTTCCAATTGCATTTGCGCCCATTACTGCCATGATAGAATCAAATGCACTAATGGCATAACCAGTACCCATTGCAATGATCATAAATGAAATTCCATAAAATGACCAAGATGCAAGTGAAAACAAAAAGGAAATTGTAAAGATTTTTTTGGATTCAGGAGTTTTTAAATTTTCTCTACTCATAGTACATACTTCTTCCATCCAAATGTTTGTTTTATCAATAGCTTTTGCACCTTTCTCTTTTCCAAATCTTTTTGCAAGATTTGCCAATATTTTTGGAACTTGGAATGTATGCTTAGATGAAAGAAAGAACATGACCATCCATAAAGATGTAATAATAATACTAGTAGCTAAAATTACAGCTGCAACTACATATGCGCCATTTAGCAATGCAATAATTCCTGCCATTATAGATAACAAACCTGCTGCAAATACTTCAGTTACAATATCCATAATTGCAATCCATGCTGCTTTTGCAGGATTAACTCCTTTCTTATGTAAATAATATATTACAACAAATTCTGCTCCAACAAACATAGGAGTTGTAAATTTGATAAATTCACTTCCAACTCTGACACCTACTAATTTGAAAAATGAATCAAAACTTCCAAGATATTTTCTTGTAATATATGCAAATTTGATTCCCTGTAAACCTAATTTGATCATCATTGCTATAACACCACCAACAAATGGAAAAATTCCAATTGCCAAGACGTCATCTAATTGTATATCAAACTGAATAGCAATAATGAAAATAGGAATTAATGTAATAGGAATAGCAACAAGTCTCCAGTTCATTTGATAATTTTTTTGAGGAATCAAATATGAAAGTTGAGTAAATACCTAGTCATCAAAAAATATACATCTAAAATTAGGCACGAAAAAATGATTTAATGGATGTTTTTTGTTGATTTTGAAGTTATGCAAATAATGAATCCAACATATCAAAATTAGAGAGGTTTCTTTCTCGTTTTATCATTAAATCTTTAAGATAATTTTCTTTTTCATATATCCTTTCAATCATAAATAAAATGAAATAGAATCAGATAAAGAAAATGTGGAATTTTATTAAATTTTTTAATGCCAATTTGGAATTTCTGAGAATTAGATAATCAAGTTAGTTTGAAATATAAGCAAATAAAGAATTAGTCAGGTTTGAAAACTATTTTTATTTCTGGTACAGCCGGTTCTGGAAAATCATTACTCACATCAAAGTTATATGATTATTATACAAAAAATGGAGCTTTTGTAGCTGTTTTGAATTTAGATCCAGGAGTTGAAAGTATGCCATATACTTGTGATATTGATGTCAGAGATTATGTAGATATTGTATCTATAATGCATCAATATGATCTTGGCCCAAATGGTGCAATGATTATGGCAAATGATTTGATTGCAGCAAAAATTGATGATATTCAAAATGAAGTAAACAGAATAAATCCAGATTATCTTATTGTTGATACACCAGGTCAAATTGAATTATTTGCATATCGCTCTAGTGGACGGTTTCTTGTAGAAAATATTTCATCAGATGAAAAAACAAATATTTTTCTTTTTGATGGTGCATTAATTACTACTCCAGTTAATTTTGTTTCAATTGCACTTCTTGCAACTTCAATTAGATTACGTTTGAATTTGCCTACAATCAATGTAGTAACTAAAACAGATCTTATTGAGGACAAGTTAAAAGAAATATTACAATGGTCGACAAATTTGAATACTTTAGAGAATGCAATTTCTAAAGAAGCAGATGGGGATACCTATTCATTGACAACAAACATTTTACGAGGTTTGAATTTAGGAGGATTTGCACAGGGATTGATTCCAATTTCTAATGTAACAGGAGAGGGTCTAGTAAATCTCGAAAGTGCTTTGAGCAGAATTCTTAATTTGGGTGAAGAGGTAGAAGATTAATGAAATCGATTTCTGTAAAAGCACCGTCATCTACTGCTAATCTAGGCCCAGGATTTGATGTATTTGGATTAGCAATAGATGCATTTTATGATGAAATTACATTAACAAAAACTAAAAGCGGGATCACAATAATTACCGAAGACAAAATTCCTACAAATCCTGAAAATAATACTGCAGGATTAGTAGTAAAAAATATGATAAAAAGATTCAAAATTAAAAGCGGAATTGAAATTAAAATAAAAAAAGGAGTTCCTGCAGGGTTTGGGATGGGCAGTAGTGCTGCATCAGCAGCTGCAACTGCAGTGGCATTTGATAAATTATTTGGACTCGGACTTGATGGAAACAGTTTGGTAGAATTTGCAGGTTCTGGTGAAAAAGCCAGTGCCGGAACAATTCATTATGATAATGTTGCAGCTTCAGTTCTAGGAGGATTTGTCATTGTTAAGACTAATCCATTGGATGTAATTTGGATAGATCCTCCAATCAATCTTCGAATGTGTGTTGTAGTCCCAAAACTTGATGTACCAAAAAAGAAAACCAAAGTATCAAGAGGAGTAATTCCAAAGAATGTGAAATTTACGGATAGTGTTTTGAATATATCAAATGCATCTGCAATTGTTGCAGGGTTTATGAAAAAAGATTCAGAATTGATAGGAAATTCAATAAAAGATGTCATAGTTGAGCCAGCAAGACAACATATGATTCCAGGTTATGCTAAAGTAAAGGAAAACGCTCTAAAAGCAGGTGCATTAGGTGTTACAATTAGTGGTGCAGGGCCCTCGATTATTGCATTTTCACAAAAATCTGCCAATTTGAAAAAGATTAGTTTGGCAATGTCCAAAGGATTTGCATCTGCAAATATTAAATGTCAAACAATAATCTGTAAACCAAGTAAAGGTGCAGTAAATAAGAAATAATGACTTTTGAAGTAATATGAAAAAAGCAGTTATTGTATTTAGTGGAGGAGTAGATTCAGTTTGTGCAGTTTCGTTTTTGAAATCAAAATATGAGTTATACGGAATTACATTTTCATACGGACAAAAGGCAGATAATGAAATTATAGCAGCAAAATCTTTTGCAAAAAAACTTGGATTAAAACAGCATAAAATAATCGATATTGGCTTTATGAAAGAATTGTATGGTGATTCTAATGTTTTAACTAGTTCAAAAAAGAAAATTCCAAGCAAATTTGAGTATTCAATAGTAGTACCAATTAGAAATGCTGTATTTCTATCAATTGCATCTGCTTGGGCTTTTACACTTAATGCAGAATTAGTTGTATATGGTGCACATACTGGAGACAAACATTATCCTGATTGTAGACCAATTTTTGCTAAAAAACTTGAAGCCGCATTTAATCAGGGTGAGATTGATGGAATTAAATCAAGATTACGAAGAAATATAGAAATTTGGTCTCCTTACCGTGAGGGATTATCAAAAAGTGATTTGCTAAAATCTGGAATGAAAATATTAGGAGATTCTATTTTTAATACTTGGAGTTGTTATTCAAATAAAAAATATCATTGTGGGATTTGTGAATCTTGTAATAATAGAAAAATTGCATTTGAAAAAGCTGGTATCATTGACAAAACAAAATATTTTAAATAATTCTAGTATTTGTTTCGAAGAATTTTCTTTTTTAGAATAAAACCTCTTATTCCAATATACCAAGCTAAGAAGATTAATCCTACAATTCCCATAAACAGATAGTTTTGTGTTTGTGGGTCAAGTCCTTCAATAGAATCAGTAATTTTACTTGATGTTACCATAGAAATTGCTAAAACAATTACACATTCTATTGCATACCATGTCCAGCTTGGCCAAGATTCTTTCGGAATGTGGACATATGGATTTACTCCCATGCTGGTAATCAAATATGTTGATTATTTAATTTTTCAGTATAAGCCTAGAAAGAAGAGTCTGAGGCACGTTTTCTAATGAGTGTCATTATTCCTGCTTTTTCTTCTTTTTTCTCATAAATTCCTCTAAATGCTGATGAGGAAAGTGTTGCATCATTTCTAACACCACGCATTTTCATGCAAAGATGTTCTGCATCAGCTAAAACAACAACGCCTTTTACGCCTTGAGCGTATAATTCATCTGCAATATTCTTGGTCAATCGCTCTTGGATTTGTAGTCTTTTTGAAAATTTTTCAACCAATCTTACAAGTTTTGAAATACCAAAAACCCTCCCATTTGGGGAATAAGCAATGTGAATTTTTCCAAAAAATGGTAACATATGGTGTTCGCACATTGAATAAAATTGAATATCACGTGCAATTACTACATCAGAATCTTCTGAAAATTGTACAGATAATTCTGAATCAGAGTCATATCCGCCAAAGATTTCTTTGTACATGCTTGCAATTCTATCTGGAGTTTCTCGTAAACCCTCACGTGTAGGATCCTCACCAATTTCAATAATTAGTTCTCTAACAAGTTTTTTTACACGTTCTTTGTCCATGTATATTTTCACAGCATTTTTCTAGTATTTGAACCTAATTAGATTTTTAACAGGTGCTAACGTTATGGAGCTCCAATAAATTTGTGTAATTGAGGAACTACTTTGACATCAATATAATGAGGATATACAATGTCATACAAATTCAATAATAGTTCTAATGATGGTTCAGAAATACCATATGTTGGTTGAATGATAAATCCATCTATATCATCTTTAGAAACAATTTTAAAAATTTGATTTATTAATTCTTTAAATTCATCTAGTTTAGTTTTAGAGCTAACAACAATTTTGATATAAGTTATTTTTTTTGCTTGGATAGATGATTTAAGACATTTCGTTGTATGGCCAATTAATTTTTCATAATGTTTAGAATCTATAAAATCAGAGTCTTTTGTTTTAAATTCAATTTTGACAATATCAATAAATGGTAACACATGATTAAATCTATCAATGTCAAAACATGATGATTCAAGATATGTTGGGATTTTTTTATCTTGAATATGTTTTGCAAGTAATGCTACTGCTTGATGTTGAATTAGTGGATCACCACCGGTAAAATTTACTTTGTAAGTTTGGCTTTTAAGATTAGTGTCAATTAGTTGATTAGCTTCTTCAATTGTATATTCTGTTCCAGAGTCAAGTGGAAGAGATTCTTTAGTATCACAATAAAAACAAGTAAAAGGACATCCTGCAAGTCTCACAAATAGAGTCTTTGTTCCATAAAGAATTCCTTCACCTTCAACGGATGTAAATATCTCAAATAATCTTACTTTCAAGTAATAATCGTAATTTTTTTCATTATTTATTCAATGAGTTTCTAATGCATTACAGGTTCTTTTGTATAAAATAATCCAGAGATGAAAAACACCACTCCCAAAATTCCAATAGTGCTTCCAACAAGTTCTACTTGATTTTGATAAATTCCTTCTAATGGAGCCCATAACCAAGCCATCAAAGCACCAACAATAATCATAGGGATACCTACTCCAACTATGATTGCTTTAGAAGCCATGTTCAATGTTGCTTAGAAAATGTATATGAAGTTTATGATGAGCATCAGAGAGAATTTTTAATTTCTTGTAATTGTTTTGCCAAATCTCTCAAAAGTTCATTAGCAGTATCAAATTTTCCATCATACAAATCACGTTTAATGCTTTGAAGTGTATCTCTAGCATTAGCCAAATCATCTTGATCTACTATATCCATTTGAGATAATCTAGATATGGTTTTTTCAACTTGTAATACTCTAGATTCCAGTCTATCATTTTTTGTTAATTCAAACTGTTTCTTTATTGACAAGATTTTTCTAATTTCTTTGATTATATCATTTGGGTTATCTGCTGATGAGAGATTTTCTCGGGCATTTTCTAATTTTTTGATTATTTCATCGGATACGTCCTGTTTTTTGGCATTTTCAATTAATCTATCTAATTGTTCTAGATATTTTTGAGCATATTCTTTAGCACGTTGAGATTCTTGTTTTGATGCTTCATCTCGAATTTCTTTATTAACTTCTACAATGATTTCTTTAATTTTCTGAAGTGTATCTAATGCTAAAGCAAATTGATTATCATTAATTTGTTGTTTAGATAATCTAAATAATTCATCAAGATCAGAAAAGTCAATTGAGGCATTATGTTTTTTAGCAATCGTTTTTAGACTATTTACATAAACTTGTAATCTTTGAAGATTATTTGATGGATCTTTAATACTTGATCTTGCAGAATCTAATGCTGTTTTTGCTGCAACTTCAGATGTTGATTCTTTCGTAGGAACATCTGATGATGTTGATTGTCTAGAAATTTGAGTAAAAATCTTCATTGCAGTAAGAAAATGTTTTTTTGCAGAATCAACATCATTATTTCTAATTGTTTTTTCGAGTGAATTGACATTTTGAACCCCTTCTTCAAATAATCTTTTTATTTTATCTGGAGATTCAGAAGAAATTTGATTTTGAACTTGGTTTTGTGCACGTTTTGCAAGTTTTAGAAGGATTGTCAAATCATCTTGGGCATAAACATTACTTGTAGCCCCACCAAGAACCATACTAGCAATTAAAATGAATAATCCGAAGGTTACTATAGTTTTCATTCTTCTTCCTCCAATTCTTTTTTTAGTTTAACAAGATTTTGCAAGTCTTTTTTAGCAATTTCAATTACTCCTTGTCTTTCTAGTCGTTTAACTGTTCTCCACATGGTAGTTCTTGGTTGAAGGAATTTTTTTCTTAAATCACTTTCTAAAACTTGCCCACCATTTTCAGAAATAAATTTTATAATTTCTTTATCATCCTCACGCATTTCAGGTCTAAGATTGAAAATGGTTTCAGGATCATGGAAGTTAGTCTTTGTTTCAGATTCAGTAATTTCATTTTGTATAACAGGTAATGATTTTGTTTGTTTTCTTTTAATCACAGTAATTGCTCCAACTACAGCAGCTGTAATGGAGATACTAATAATTGAAATTGTAAAAAAATCAAGGGTAGACTGTTCATTGTTTGTTACTGGTGGGTTTGTTACTGGTGGGTTTGTAGTTCCAAGAATATAATTAATTTCTGATAAACCAGTACTTAGTTCCAATTGTGTTTGATCATTTATTATAATCATATTTGATGGTAATGCATTCATGCCAACAATTATAGAGTTTTGTGGCATTAGTAATGAATAATCAGTTGGTGAATCAAGGGAAAAAGTCCAAACTCTTCCTTCTTTGGAAATTAAGTCATGAATATCATAATCAACTGTAATAGAAGATGTTCCAAAAGTATCGATAGTTACTTTATCATCAATTATTTCACTAGATAGTAAAAATCCATTTTCACCAACTGCTACAAAATTATCAATTGAGGGACCAAATAGATTAACCTCAAAATCGGGATCTAAAGGATCCACGTCTAATTGTGATGATACATGTGCAGAACCATCTGAATAAAGTATGAGATCAAGAGATCGAGTAGAGCTGAATGAGGTCTGAATAGGCATTGCTAAAGCAACAACGATTAAGCTAGCAATTATCAAAGGTGCTTTAACCATTGTTTCGAGGATACCCTCAGTCCTTACAAAAAGCATTCCATCTTCTCGAAGAAACTCTTTCCTATGAATTGGTACGATTTCAGGATTCATTGGATCAATACCTTAGATTCATGCTTTCTACTAGTCCCTGAAACCTCTTAAATTCCTGGAAAAATTGGAGTCCTTTTTCGGTAATCAAAAAGACCCTATTCCTATCATTTTTGACGGATTCGACTAAGCCAGCTTCTACTAGTTTCTCACATTTGTCTAGTACTGCATAGTGAGACAGGTTGGCTTTGCGAGAGATTGCAGATACAATGATTCCATTACGACCGCCATCGGCGGTAACGTCTAAGATATCACCCATTATGCCCATTTCGGACCTGTATTGTTGTTTTAACATGCTCTAGTATAGAACTACTTAGTTTATGAGGAACATTTTGAAACTTCATAGCGGAACACAAAGCGGAACACCCATTTCAGTAAAAAAAATGATGATTTTTTGTGAAAATGGATGCGGGAAGAAAAATTCTGGAAAAATGTACACCTAAAAAATTGGTTAGAAAAAGATGATTTTCTTTAAAAAAATCTTATTTTTCATGTTTTTGTAAAATTGAGTGAATTTTGGTAGATTTTTGGATATTTTGTTGAAATTTTGTATATAAGGAACAGGATGTTTCCTAGCCGTTCCTAAACTATCATTCAAGCAATGTCTACTCATGGTAAAACCTCGAAAAAGAACTATTAAAGGAATACTCATTCTTTTGATGCTTCTTGCTTCAACATTATCTGTAAACTATTCATTTGCAGAATCACAAGAAAGTCAAGAGGAAAAGATAAAGATTTCAAAAAATGTGAAAAAAGATAGACTTTGGACAATTCTAACTGAAAAAGTAATAGATGGAAAGTTAAAACTTCAACATTATGTTTTACCAACTGATGTTTCAGAAGAGGACATGTAGAGACTGCTATCTTTTGAAGATCAAATATTTAGTTGGGCATATGTAAATTATAAGGCATATCACTCAGGAATCGTCCTTTTTGATGGAAAAGCATCAAAAGTTGGAGAAAATCTATGGAAGATTACTGCAAATGGTGTGTTAAATCTTGAAGAAAAAGAGTTTAACTTGGAATTAAGTAGAAAATCCAATGATTCTCATGTGGTAATGCATGAGATAGACTCTGATAAGGATCTAAGTTACAGAGTCATATTTTCTGGAAAAATAGCAGAAACAGGTGAAGAAAATGTATTTGCTATTTCCTTTATGATTTCTGGTTTAAAAAATCCTGAGACAGAACAAAATATCAAGCTTTTACAGATTGGAGAATTAAGTATTAATTCAGAAAAATCTAATGGTTTTAACCAATAATTTAGAAATTCAATATCTATGAGATAATCATCATTTTTTTCTTAAATTGAATAAAAATCATTCACAAGGTCAGCTTTGAGATTCATAATAACTTTTTATTCCCATTTTGAAAAGAAAATCATAAAATGTTTGATAAATTCAAAAATGAAGAGGGTGGAGAAATGGAAAAAGAAAATGAAAATTCTGAAATTATAGAATCTAATTCAACAATTGAATCTGCAAGTGAGATTGGAATCGGGGAGTTGATGGGAAAACGTGCAAAATTAGAAGAAGCAATAGATTATGTCGGTTTAATGATTAAAAATCTAAAAGATAAGAGAACATTGCTTGAAAAAGACATTGAAGAAGAATCAGTAGATATTAAGAATCTTAAAGAAAAACTTCAAAAAGTTAGTGAGTATATAGACGAGGAAAATAGAGGAATTAAGGAACTTGCCAATAAGAGACAGCAGGTAGAAAATGAGGCTGATGAGGTGGGCACAATCATCAATAGTTTAAGAGAGAAACTTTCAGGTGTTGATAAAGTAATTGATGATGAAGGTAACAGGGTTAAAAGAATTAAAGAATCCAGAGAATCATTAACTGATTAAAAATTTTACAATTAATAGAATTTTGTACTAGTTGCTTGTTGAGTACTTGTAGGAACTGAAGGAAACATTTCTCCTGTGGAACTTTCTGCAACAGCAGCAGCCTCTTTTAGAATGCTCTCAGATTCGGCAGTAGTAGTTGCATCTATTCCAAATGCGGAATCACCTGAGAAACTATCTGTCATAAATCCTCCAAGCATTTCTGCCATTTGGCCGATTTCTTGTTCAGCACCAGGCATTATTTTGCCAAGTGAAGATTTTAGATTTTTCATCAGACCCACTGTTGGCATAATTGTTACAATAGTGTCTCCAAGATCACTAGTTGTAGTTAATCGTAATTCAATTTGTTCTAATGCTATTCTAGCACCACTTAAAATTTTAGTAACCTTTCTTACCTCAGCTAATTCATTTCCTAGAATTTTGGTAGTTTGAGTATCATGTTTTTGTGTTGCATCTACAATTCTTTGAAATAGTTTAGCATCACGTTCTTGTAAGTTTGTTAACATTGTATCTAATTTTTTAATTTGAATTCTAATTTTTTTAATTCCATCCTGAACTCTTGGTTTTAATGCACCTTTAGGTTTGATAGTATCATTAATTTTTTCAGATATAGTTGGCTGTGGTTGCTTTGACCAATCTTTTGATAAGTTAGGCATTGAGATTGGTTTTAGAATATGTACTTAATCTCAGGTGTAAAGAATGATTAACAGTACATTAAATTTTACTAACTAAAACTAAATACTATATATCAACACCATTTGAGGCTAGATTATTTTTTACTGTAGGAATCAGGATTATAGTTATATTGACATTAAATTGATGTAACCTCTGAAAACTCTACTTATTAGGTCTAAAATCTTTAAGATTAATGGGTTCTAGAACTTGTTTTAGTGAACAAAAAAATTATTATAATTCCGATAGTTGTTGCCATTAGTATTTTTCTAATAAATTTTGCATCAGATCAATCTATAGAGAAAAACAATGTTGTGTTTCATGTAACTCTTGCAGATCATACTTTATATTCTGACGGAGTTTATAGAAATTCATTTTTTATTGATGAAGGTCAGTATTCATTTAGATTTGTTCCAAATGGGAGTAGTCCAGAAATTTTATCAATTACATTAAATGGGGAAGATTTTGATTTTTCTGAAGATTTTAAGCTTGAAAGTACATCACACCAAACAGGAATCTCTGAATATTTTACATGGAAATATATCGGACAAGAAGAAATTTTGATTTCTGAAAAACAAGAAATTTCAATTATGATTAATCCAAATGGGAATACATTGGGTTCTGTGTCTGTAGATATTTTACAAAATTAAAAGAGGCGTAAACCACTTTATTGCAGAACTTTGAGAGATTTCCTCTCTTTCTCAGATGCTAAATGTCTGATTACCTTTTTCGTTCTGCGGGGTTACGCAATACTAGTCGATAGAAATTTTATCTATTGACATTAATTACTATACTAACTTTAAGTATTTAAAATTTTTTATAAAATTTTATAAAAATTTTATGTGTTTTATAAAATATTTTATGCCTAATTGTGAGTCAATTGGGATATAAATTACGATTTTCTATCTAAAAACTAATGAGATTATCTAGAAAAGTTGCGCTAGTTACAGGTGGAAGTCGTGGAATAGGATTAGCTACTGCAAAAATTTTATCAGAAAATGGGGCAACGGTCGTGATTACAGCAAAAAATCAAGAAACATTAGAGAAAGCATCATCAGAGATTCCAAATTCAATAGGTATTGTAGCTAACATCAGAAACAAGGATGATGTGAAAAATGTAGTAGAAAAAACAATTGAGAAATTTGGTAAAATAGATATTCTTGTAAATAATGCTGGAATTTTTCCAAAAATTAAGGAACTACATGATATTGATGAAGATGAATGGAATGAGGTTTTAGATGTAAATCTTACTGGGCAGTTTAGATTTACCAAGGAGGTAATTCCATATCTACAAAAAACATCAGGTTCAATAATTAATATTTCATCAGATGCAGGATTAAAGGCATATCAAGGATTTAATGCTGATGCATACTCTGCAGCAAAAGCTGCATTGATTTTGCTAACAAAATGTTGGGCACTTGAATATGCTAAAGATAAGATCCGTGTAAATTGTATTTGCCCTGGAGTAGTAGATACAGATATGACAAAACCATTTTTGAAAACTCAAAAAGATAAAGAATTCATGGATAACGAACACCCAATAGGCAGAATTGGTCAACCTGAAGAAGTAGGAAAAGCAGTATTGTATTTTGCGTCAGATGATGCCTCTTGGACTACAGGAGCAATTCTTGCTGTGGATGGAGGAGAATCAATTAAATGAATTCACATGAATTTAATATACCACAGAAGTACAAAAAATGATGAAAGATAGAAAATCAAAAGCTAAATTGATAATACTTTTAGGGATAATTTGGGTGATTATTACATTACCGCTACCATGGATAGTGAATAATCCAGAAGTTTCAGAATCACAATTTAATACAATTCTTGGAATAATTGGAATTATGTCAATTCCATTTATTGTTCTAGGAGTTGCTTGGACATTAAAACCAGAACTTACAACTTAGGTATTTCAATTGAAAGATATTCCAATAATAGACAAGATTCCTGAATTAGAAATTGCTATCAAGGCTGTTAAAATGGCAGGTAAAGTAATTTTAGAAATTTATCAAGGAGATTTTGAGTCATTTACAAAAAGCGATAATTCCCCAATTACAGAAGCAGATATTAAAAGCAACGATATCATCAAAGAGATTCTTTCACAAACAAAACATCCGATATTATCTGAAGAAGATAATGATGATCTTAGTAGATTATCAGAAGATACTATTTGGATAGTAGATCCGCTTGATGGAACTTCTGATTTTATTGATAAAACAGGTGAATTTACAATTATGATTGGACTAATTAAAAATAAAAAACCAATTCTTGGAGTTATTGGTTGGCCTACAGAAAAAACATTGTTTGTTGCACAAAAAGGAAGTGGTGCATTTAGATATTCTAATGATGAATGGAAGAAAATAACTGTAACAAAAGTTTCAGATCTTTCAAAATGTAGAACAGTTGGTTCAAGACATCACTTGTCTGATAAAGAAAAATTGTTTATCCAAAAATTAGGTATTGAAGATTTTACTAGTATTGGTAGCTCATTAAAGGTAGGAAAAATTAGCTCAGGAGAAGCTGAGGCATATATTACAACTACAAATAAAATGAAAGAGTGGGATTCTGCTGCTTCTTATTGTATAATTTTAGAAGCTGGAGGGAAAATGACAGACATGTTAGGAAATGATATCACATACAACAACAAAGAGGTTTATCACCAAAACGGAATTTTGGTAACAAATGGATTAATTCATGATAAAATTATTGAAGAGTTTAAAAAATTAGAGTAGGTTTCTTTCTTTAAGAAAGTCCTTTACTTTGTTTGCACTATCTGAAAGAGATTCGTTTTCTGTATCAATTACCAAATCAGCATTTTCAGGAGCCTCATAGGGATCATCAATTCCTGTAAAGCCCTTAATTTCTCCTTTTCTTGCCTTGGCATACATGCCTTTGACATCTCTTTCTTCACATTTTGCAAGTGAACATTTTACATAAACTTCTGCAAACTGATTACCAGCATCAATAATTTCTTTAGCGTTTTTTCTGTTTTCAGAATATGGTGAAACTAGAGATACTACACTTGGAACGCCATGATTTAACAAAAGCTTAGCCAAATAAGCAACTTTTTTGTTATGCTCATCACGTCCTGCTTTTGAAAAGTCTTTTGGGGAGAACCATTCTCGTAGTTCATCTCCATCAAGCATTGCCAAATTTGGAATATCTTTTTGCAAGTCTTTTACGATTGTAGTCTTTCCTGAACAAGGAAGACCAGTCATCCAAAGAACAAAAGGTTTCATTAATAAAAATATCAAAACAACCCATAAAGAGCTTACGTTAATTTTTAGCCCAAGGTTGGTTTTCTAAATAATCAATCTCTTTAATCATTTCATCGACTTTTTTTACTATTGCAAATACTGATCTGTATTGTTCATACATTTCAATTTCTTCTTCTTTAGATAATACATTTGCTTCTGCATCATCAAAGAATTTGTTTTCTTTGTTAAGATGATCATTGAGGAATATAGCATATGTTCTCAAATATCTTGATACTGGTTCTTGTGCATCTTCTCCATCTTTCCATCTTTTTAGATAATGTGATATTTGTCGGGCAATATTCCTTCCAAATTCATGTTCTATCATAAATTTTCGAATTTCTTCTTTTAGAGTATCATAGCTTGCAACACATGGAAAATACGAATCTTCTTCTCTTGAGTGATGAATTGAATCGATAAATTCTGAAATAACTATGGTGATTTTTGTCAGGTCTGAAAATGGGATTTTTGTTCCTTTATAGAGTTCATCAGAACATTTGAACACTATTTTTTCCAAACGACGAACTTGATCATGATCAGCACGTAGTTGATTTGTGGCACTCAAGTAAGAAATCTATTGTCATTGTTGATTTAATGTGTATCTAAAATCAATCAAGGAGCTAAAATTATCAAATAAATCTGATTTAATTTCCTTCTGGAAAAGTATAGTTCTAATCATAAATGAATCCCATAATTTTATCGGTATTGCAGTTGTTTAGAGGGCAAATGGAAGATTTTATTCCATTATCTAATTTTGATTCAAGTTCAATTTTAGATAAACTTACAGAATTACAGGATTCTATAGGTACATTATCTATTCAAGATGGGCCAATTGCTTCAGCTCATGTTATTTTACTTGCAGCAGGTGTTGTAATTTTTCTTGGAGTTGCAGGAGAGGCATTCTTCAAAAAAACAGGAATTCCTGATGTAGCATTTTTGATGATTCTTGGAGTGATAATAGGACCAGTTTTTGGGTTAATTCAACCAGAAGCCGTTATCCAAGTAGTTCCATACTTTGCAGCACTTGCACTAATAATTATCATGTTTGATGGGGGATTGAATCTTGACATCAAACATGTTATAAGAACTGCACATTTTTCAGTAACACTAGCAGTTTTAGGTTTCATCTTATCTGTTGCCATGATTACATTTGCTGCTCATTTTGCTTTAGGATGGTTATGGTTAGAAAGTATTTTGTTAGGTTCAATTGTTGGTGGAAGTAGTTCTGCAATTGTTTTTGGTCTTGTCAGAAATATCAAAATTTCCGAAGAAACCAAATCTATGTTAAGTTTTGAATCTGCACTAACTGATATTTTAGCTACAATTATTGCATTCATATTATTTGAAGCAGTATTTGCAGGACATTTTGATCTGCAAACATTGGAAGAAACTCTTGGAAGAGCAGTTATTGTAGGCTTAGTACTTGGATTTGGTGTAGGAATTCCTTGGATGTATGTTTCAACAAAGTTTGGAAATGCTCAGCACGCATACATGTTGACATTAGGTATTTTATTTGTTTTATTTTTCTTGGCAAATTCTTTTGGAGAGTCCGGTGCTTTAACAGCTCTAGTGTTTGGTTTAATGATTGGAAACAAAAGACATCTTTCAAAAATACTCAGGTTTAAGCTACCAAAAATTGAGATGGATGATCCTACACATAACCAATTAACATTTTTGGTAAGATCTTTCTTTTTTGTGTTTGTAGGATTGATGGCAAGTTTTGGGCAAGTAGAGTATCTCATATTTGGAATTTTCATTACAATTGCTGTTTATTTTGGAAGAATATTTGTTGGCAAAGTAACTCTAACCAAGAGATTTTCTCTTTTAGATAGGGCAGTAACAAATGCTATGATTCCAAGGGGACTGGCTGCTGCAGTACTTGCTACGTATCCAATTACTATGGGCATATCAAATGCAGAAGCATATCCACAGATTGTTTTCTTTATCATTTTATCATCAGTAATTATTACAACAATTGGGTTAGGAAAATCAAAAAAGATTCCTCCTCCTGAATCAGTTGAAGGTGGATTTGTTAAATCAAATGAAGATTCTCAAAGAAAATAGATTATAGATCTAGTGATTCTTTGAGCCCTTTGTACCTGTTTCTATAGTTACTTCAGTAACATTTGCAGCTTCGGCAATATCACGTTGAGTCTTATCCTCACCGTTTTTCACACAAGATAGATACAATGCAGCAGCAGCCAATCCCATGGATCTTTTCCAGCTGAAATCTCATTGTCTTGAGCCATTTTAAGCACCTTTGTTGCATATCTTTTTGTTTTCTCAGCAATTCCAATCCTGCTTGCAATTCTTGCAACACATTGAATTGAATCAGTTACTGGCATCTTCAAATCAAGTTCTTTGATTAGTAATCTGTAACATCTTGCAATATCTTTTCTTTTGATGTTAGCTGCTTGCTCTACATCTTTAAGATTTCTTGGAGTTTCAGTATCACGACATGCAGCATAAAGAGCTGATGCTATTAAAGCTGAAATGGAACGACCTCGAATTAGACCTTTTTCTAGTGCTTTTCTGTAAATATAGGCCGCTTTCTCAATTACTGCATCAGAAATTGTTAGTTTATCTTTTAGTCTGTTTAATTCGCTAAATGCCTGTCGGAAATTTCTATCAACTGGTTCATGAACTTGACTTCTACTATCCCAAGTTCTTAGTCTTTCAATTGTACTTTTCATTGATGATGTAAGTGGTTTGTCAGATGCGTCTTTGTTTACAGGATTGATAATTGTTGCAAGACCCATGTCATGCATTGTGAGTGATGTTGGTGCACCAGCTCTTACCTTATTTCCACCTTCATCTTGGGTAAAGGATCTCCATTCGGGTCCTGCTTCTTGTAGTTTTTCAGTAATTACAAATCCACACTTTGAGCAAAACATTTCTCCTGATTCATTATCAGTAACTAGTTTTCCCTGTGCACATCTTGGACACAGATCTTTACCTTTACTTACTATGATTATTTCTAGAATCCTAGAATTCATGGTATTTATGAATCAACAAGTTTTTTTCTTGAAATTTCATACCAAATTTGAGGCTAATAATAATACTGAATAGTCATTATTGGATAATTCTAAGCATGAAGTTTATTTGGATTATTCCACTACTTGTTGGAGTCTTTGTTTTGTTTCCAGAAATTTATGCAGAGACCATTACGCAGAATCTGGAAGGAGGGATGGATATTCAAATTACATATCCTGAAGAGATAGTGGTTGGAAGAGAGGGAGTTATCTCAATTTTAATTAAAAATAATGGATGGGAAAATAAAGAAAACATTTCATTTGGATTTTCACTATCAGCAATACCTGCACTAATCATAGAGCCTGCAGATAGAATTACTTTAGATAAACTTGCTCAGGGAGGATCATATGGTGAAAATATCAGTTTACAAATTCCTAATGATGTTAGTCTTGGGATTCATTTTCTGAATTTAAAATATTCTCATGTTCTTGTTGCAAATAATGAAATACCACAACCTCCATTTTTTCACGACATTGCAATTCTAATCACAATAAAAGAAGATCCAAGTGTTACTATACACACAAAAATGCCTGAATCAATTTTTTCAAATGCAGAGTTTCCAATTGAGATCGAAGTATTATCAAAAGACATTGATATTACAAATGTCAGAATAAAAATAATTCCTCCAAAAGACATTGAATTTAGAGGAGAAACGCTGCATTCTTTCTCAAAAATAGAAAAAAATACGCCGGTAGCAATTACATCTCAAATCATTTCACCAATTGATGAAGTAAATACAGAATACAAACTTCCATTTCAAATCATTGTAACATATACTGATGATATAGGATTAGACAAAGAAGATTCACAGACAGTTTCAGTGGTTTTGCGACCTAGAACGTTTATGGAATTAACTACAGATGGAGGAATTTGGATTGGTAGTTTCTTTATTGCTCCCTATGTGAGTCTTGGAACAATTATAGGAATTCCTGCAGGGGCTATCATATCTTTACTAGTTAGGAAAAAACAAAAATCTAGTAAAAAACGACCAAAAAAGAAACTCTAAGATTCTAGTTTTTCTTTAATTCTTTGAGTGTATTTTTTACTATATTCATTGAATAGTTTTATTTTGTTCTGAGCCAAAGCCATTGCACCAGGTCTAGTGTTAATGTGATCTTCAGCAATTTTTTGCTCTTCTAGTAATTTTTCAAGGTTCTCTTTTGAGGATGATTCTAGTTCTGAAAGTAAAGTTGCAAGTTCTTTTTCAAGATTATCTTTGGTATCAGGTATTTCAGGTGGCTCAGCACCAATAATTTCTTTAGTGGTTATTTTTCCAAATACTTTCTTGTCTAATTCAACCAATAATAAAAAATGAAATTAGTGGTATAAATTTTATTTTATAATATTTCATAAAAGTGAGTGCGTGCAATCAAACGTTTTATCTTTTTGATAATTTTACTAATCATTGATGGCTTATTGTGTAGGTGAATGCAAAAAATACAAGGCTCTCAAACCCTCACAGATTGGTAGATATGCAGCTGGACAGAAAAGATGTAATTATTGTGAGATATTTGTAGAAGTTGATGGGATTGTTTGTCCTTGCTGTAAAAGTCAACTACGATGTTTACCTAGAAGTAGAAAGGGAAAGGAAAAGTATCTAGCTCAAATTGTAAGGTAAATCTAGTAAGAAGGGATTCTTTTTTGAAAATTATAGATTTTGGAATTTATCATGCCTAAGAATTAAAGTTCTATTTATAAGAAATCAGTTCAAATAAGAATAATGGCTATTCCGGCTGATATTGAAGAGTATGTTGAAAAACATATCAAGTTAATGATTTCCCAGACTGAGACATACTTGCCATTTATCAAAGTTGCATTTCCATATTCAAATAATGTAGCTGATGGAGTTTACAGTCTAATTATTGGCAGTGCGTTATCTGTATTTGTAAATCAATTTGCATTGAAAATGAAATATCCGATTGCAGAAGATTTTGCAGATTTTGGAAAGATTGCTCTAAAGTACAGAGATCAAGTAGACAAATTTTTTACATAGTCAAGCCAGTTCGCCTAGAAAATGAACAGTGTCATTAGTAACAACAACTGTTCTATCTTTTGGTACATGGTATAGTTTTTTTGAACCATTAGATGATTGAACAATAATCTTTGAAAATGGGTCTTTGAGGGATTTGTATAGAATTCCTTTTTCACCAACTGATTGTGACCAATGAGTTCCTTGAACAAAGGATATTGTTTGAAATTTTACAACTTGATATGAGTAGACCATTTCTATTAATTATTAATTATTGCACTCATTAAGGATTTTCCTCCAATTAATGCTGTAATTGATAAACCAATATTTGTAACAACATTGATTGCAAGTGATCCATAATGATTATTTTCAAGAAGATTACTAGAATCAAGTGCAAACGATGACATTGTAGTAAGTGATCCACAAAATCCTACTGCGGCAAACAAAGAATATCTGCCATCAAGATTCCATTGTTCTGATAGTATTACAAATGCCCCAAGGATAAATGCGCCAACAACATTGACTATCAAAACATTGACAGGTAAGGTATTGAATAGTAATGGAGATTCAGTAATTTTGTATCTTAGAAATGCTCCAAGTACAGAACCTACTGCAAGAAAAACAAATTCTAAACCTTTCATCTACATCATACAAATTAACTGACATTATTAGTGCTATTTGGAGGAATTTGAGACTAATTTGTGCCTAATTCAGATTTGGTTTGAGATACAAGTCTATGGTTTTTATAGGTTCAATATTTTTCCAGACTAAATGACCCTTAAACTAAGATGTGACGACTATGGTTTTGAGTGTGAATTTATCCTAGATGGAGAAAAAACTGTAGGACTAATTGAAAAATTAAGAAATCATTTTGAAGAAGAACATGGAATCGATTATACAATTGAAGCAGTAACTCAAATGATTACAAACCGTGGACATTCTTTAGAATCAATAAGAAAATAGATTTTTCAAAAAAATTATTTTTCATTTTTAACATTTATTACAATGTGTATTGTATTATAATTAACAAGATAATTTTAAAGAAATTCTAGGAATTTTTGGTTTGCAATGTTATGATTTTAATACAAAATTGCCTGAAACAATTTCCTTTTATTTGATAATCACTAATAATTATTAGTAGTGTTAGAAAATTATTCAAATGATTATGATGTTAAGTGTGAACTAGATACTTGCAAAACCTATCCTGCAATAACAGATTCTGAAAGAGGAGAAATTGTTTGTGGGGGTTGCGGTCTTATTCTAGTGCAAAACATGTCTGATGCATCATATGAAAGTAATGGTTACACTCAGGAAGACTTTATGAAGTTAGCAAGAACAGGTCCTGCAACATCATTAACAATGAATGATAAAGGATTATCAACTGTAATTGGTACCAATAAAGATTCTACTGGAAAAGCATTATCTAATAAAACAAAATATGAATTCAATAGATTACGAATATGGGATCAAAGAAGTAAATCAAGAAAGACTGTTGCATTAAGCAAGGCCTTTACATTACTTCATGGAATGAAAACAAAGTTAGGAATCCCAGATAATGTTGTCGAAAATGCTGCCTATATTTACAGAAAAGCAGTTAATGCAAAATTAACTAGAGGAAGAACAATGGCTTCATTGGTTTCAGCCTCGTTGTATGCAGCATGTAGAGAAAATAACATACCCAGGACATTAGATGATATTGCTGGTGCTGGAAATGTTGAAAGAAGAATACTTTCTCGAGATTTGAGAACCATAATCAAAAAGCTTGAATTGAGTCTAAATCAATACAACACCTCATCGTTTATCTCAAAAATTTCAAACAATATGAATTTGAAAGAAAAAACCAAACGAGATGCATTTGATATACTAAAACGATGTGAGAAAGAAGATATTACTGCTGGAAAACACCCCGTAGCACAAGCTGCTGCTTCATTGTACCTTGCATGTATAATAAATGGTGAAAAAATTAGTCAAAAGAAATTTTCAGTAGAATCTGGAGTAAGCGATGTTACAATAAGAAACAGAGTGGTCTTGATTAAGAAAACATTAAAGCCAATTGAGTAGATTATTCAAAAAAAATCCTACAAGTTAATTGTAGGAGAAAATATTTTTTCAAATAATACATCTTTTAGTCTGTTTGCCAAATCTATAATTACACGTATTTGCTCCATTGTGATTTCTTTAAGACTTACAATAGTATCATTTAGTTCTGATATCTTTTCTTGTAATCTTTGCTTTTCATTTTTTAGAGTAGATATTTCTCCTTGAAGATTGGTATTTTGTTGTTTTAGTTTATCATTTTCTTCAGTTAATCGTTTTACCTTTTCTGATTCAGTTTCTCCCGGAAATGGTGCAGGGGCAGGTGCTGGTTCTGGCATCCGAATTGGTTCTGGTTCTGGAGAAGGCTCTGGCATTTCTGGTGGTTCTGGTTCTTGTTCTGTTTCAATTGCAAACACAAATGATATACTTGTAAAGAGAATCATTATAATTAAACCAAAAATTTGACTAGTTTTCATTTTATTTTCTAAGACAAACTAGAATAATTTTGTATATGAATATGATTACTAATTTCTAGTAATGAAAAAGAGAATTATTTGTAGAAATCAGGCTCTTGATCTTTCTTTTGTTTAGGAAGATCTTCCATTACTGCTTGAACTACTTCGTTGTGGTTGTATGTCAGGTGTCGAAGAAACTTTGCTGATTCATCTGCTCTAGTTTTTTCATCAGCAAATAACATCTCAGGACTACTTAGTTCTGTCATCATAGTATTGCACTCTTGGCAGGGGTTAAAGTCAAGATAAAGTTTCATTAATTTTTGTCATCTCTCTTAGTATTTAGACTATTTTATGGATTGAGGGATAGAAGCCTCCTTTTTTTGAGGCTTTACCTTATCGATTGAATCAATCAGATCTTTTTGAGTGATTTTGATATCTTTGACATTTTGAGATTTTCCACTGACATATCTCTTCAAAGCAGTTATTGCTGCTCTGTTTGCAATGGCTGCAATTTCTGCACCACTAAAACCATCAGTTAGTTCAACTAGTTTTGTAATATTTACATCACTAGCAAGTGGTTTCTTTTTGGTATGAATCTCAAAGATATGTTGTCTTCCTTTTGTATCAGGATTAGGAACTTCAATGATTCTATCAAATCTACCTGGTCTTAGAAGTGCTTCATCAACAATATCTAATCGGTTTGTTGCACCAATAATCAATACATTGTTTAGTTCTTCTAAACCATCAATTTCAGTTAGAATTTGTGATACAACATTTTCAGTAACGTGAGAACTTAATTCTCCAGAACCTCTTTTTGGTACTAACGCATCAACTTCATCTAAGAAGATTATACATGGTGCTGCTTGTCGTGCTTTTCTGAAAATTTCTCTTACTCCTTTTTCAGATTCGCCTACCCATTTTGAAAGTAGTTCAGGACCCTTAATACTGATAAAGTTAGACTCGGTCATTTTTGCAAGAGCTTTTGCGATTAGTGTTTTACCAGTTCCTGGTGGACCGTGTAATAGAATTCCTTTTGGAGCTTCGACATTTACATAATCATATGCTTCTTTGTATTTCATAGGCCATTCAACTGCTTCAAGTAATTCCTCTTTTAGAGTATCCAGTCCTCCAACATCTTCCCATGTGATATTTGGAATTTGTACTTGAACTTCTCGGAGTGCACTAGGTTTAACTTCTTTTAGTGCATCTATAAAATCATCACGAGTAATCTTTATTTTTTGTAGAATTTCTGTAGAAATTTTTTCCTCACTAAGATCAATTTTTTCAACATCAAGAATTTTACGTAGAGATATCATTGCAGCCTCTTTTGCTAATACTTCCAAATCAGCTCCTACAAATCCATGTGTAGTCTTTGAGATTTCTTTAAGATCAACTTTTTTATCAATTGGCATTCCACGTGTATGAATTGAAAGAATATCAAATCTTCCTTCTTCATCAGGAATTCCAATTTCAATTTCCCTGTCAAATCTTCCAGGTCTTCTTAGTGCTGGATCAATTGAATCTGGTCTATTAGTAGCAGCAATAACTACAACTTTTCCTCTAGATTTCATACCATCCATCAATGTTAACAATTGTGAAACTATTCTCTTTTCAAGTTCACCAGATACTTCATCTCTTTTTGGAGCAATTGAATCAATCTCATCAATGAAAATAATACTTGGTGCATTTTCTTCAGCTTGTGTAAAGATTTCTCTAATTCTCTCTTCGCTTTCTCCATAGTGCTTACCCATAATTTCAGGACCACTAAGAGAGATGAAATGAGCATTAGTTTCACCTGCAACTGCTTTTGCAAGAAGAGTTTTTCCTGTGCCTGGAGGTCCATATAACAATACACCCTTTGGAGCATCTACACCTATTTTCTCAAACAATTCCGGATGTCTCATTGGAAGTTCAACCATCTCACGGATTTTTAGAACTTCGCGCTTTAAGCCTCCAAGTTCATCATATGTAATTCTTGGAACAGATGCATCAACTGCTTTAGTCATAGAACCAAGTTTGAATACGGTATTTTCAGTAACAATTACTGGTTTTGATGGTTTTGTATTAGTTACAACAAATTGAATTTTTCCACCCATTTGGTTTTGTAGTTGAATTGAATCATGTACAGTAAACACATGATTTTGGAATGAATTAATCATTACATAATGTAGTTGTTCTTCATCAATTGCTAATTTTTCAGTTGGAGATAATGTAATTTGTTCAGCATTGAATGCTTCAACAGATTTTATAGAGATTTTATCTCCAATTGCTGCTCCAATATTTTGTCTTGTTATTCCATCTATTTTTATAATTCCTGTACCATATTCTTCAGGATTTCCTGGCCAAAGTTTTACATGTGTTTTTTTGTTATATGTTAATTCTAAAATTTGTCCGCTACTCCAATTTTGATCCTCAATAATTTTTGGATCAATTATTGCTCTACCCATTCTAACATGTTGCTGCGGAATTTCATCTATTCTTACAATAATTTCACTCATATCATTACCTCAAAAATTTTGGGGGGTTTATTCAACCTCCACCGTTTTGCCTTTTGGTTTTTCTTCTTCAATTAACTTGAAGAGAATTTCCAAAACTCCATTTTTGTAAGAAGCCTTTGCAGAGTTCTCATCAATTTTTTGTTGTACTGGAACTTTTACATGATATTTCTTTTGATCATGTTCTGCAGAAAGATCTACAATATTATTTTCAACAACAATTTTGACATCAGTCTTTTCAACTCCTGGCATCTCAGCTATGAGTTTTACTACTTTTTCTTTTTCATCGACAATTGTATCGACTACTGGTTCTCGTGTATCAGAAGTTGGGAGAAGGCCTGGTTTAACATTTCCGTACTCCTTTACAACAGGTTTTCCATCTGGACCAACGGTCATTGTATATCCATAATAATATGGACCAGAGGTAGAACCATTACCCTTGAATTCCTCAAAAATGTCATCTATATCAAAAAAAGAGTTTGACATTCTCTTGAAGATTCTATCAAATTCACTATCAAAGAACATTGTCATATTCACCTATGTTATGTAATGTATATGACATTATATAAAGATTATTATAATTTCCTTGATTTCTTACATAATCCTATTATAATTGACATATTATAAGAATTTTAATGAGAGTTGCAAGCATGTCTATTCCCGAGGTTGTAAGAGAGATCATTACTAGAAATCGCTCTATTTATGACTGCATGAAAATGGATTTGATAAACTATACAGCATTAGCTGTAAAGATTCAACCAGAGATTGAAAAAATTCTTGGAAATTCGGTCAATCTCAATACAGTAGTAGTTGCAATAAAGCGGTATGCAGATTCATTTGAAATCAAAGAAGAGGTCAGAGATGAATCAGTTTTGAAAAATGCAAGATTGGCATTAACTGATGGAATTATGGACATTAAATTTTCAGTCAAAGAATCAAATGATATGGATCCTATGGCCATTTTAGACAAATTTTCAAAGATTACAAACAATTATGAGTTTTTTAGATTATCTGATTCTTTTAGATTTCTTACTGAAGATTTAGAGGACATTAGACAAATTTTCAGCAATGTGCCAAGTAGGGATGATATGTTCAGTACCGGTCTTGCAAAGATTAGAATCTCAATACCTAATACACAAAACCAATCAGATGTGGTTTCTTATGTTGCCGAGGTATTGCATGCAAATGGAATTGAGCTTGTAAATGCATTTTTCAGCCAAGATAGTATAATTATTATTCTAAATGAAAAGGATGCATCAAGGGCTTATGATATTTTACATTCAGATATAATGAGAGCCTGAAAATTTTGTAAATAATAATATCATTTCAGGTATTGATCTCATAGGATATATTCAGTAATTTTGTGGGAAAGATAAATGGCTCGAAACAAGAAAAAAATTGTTATTTTAGGTGGAGGTTTTGCAGGCCTAGAATGTACGAGAAAATTGGAGGGATATTTTAAGAATGATTCAGAAATCGAGATTGTTTTAGTCAGCGAGGATAATTTCTTGTTGTTTACACCGATGTTACCTCAGGTAGCATCTGGAATGATTGAAACTAGGCACATTGTGATGCCAATTAGAACAATTACAAAAAAGGCAGTTTTTTACGAAGGTAGAGTTAAAAACATTGATCCATATGGAAAGATTGTAAATTTATGGGGAAGTAGAGACAAAAGAGGTATTTCAATTCATTATGATTTTCTAGTTGTTGCATTAGGTAGTGAAACCAACTTTTTTGGAATGAGTGATCTTGAAAAGAATGCATACCAAATGAAGACACTCAATGATGCAGTTCTTGTAAGGAATAGAATTATTGATATGCTTGAGCAAGCTGAAAATGAAACTAATCCAATTTTAAAGAAAAGTCTCCTAACATTTGTTATTGTAGGTGGAGGTTTTGCAGGAATAGAAACGGCAGGAGAATTAATAGATCTTCTTTTGGATATAAGAAAATATTATCCAAATATCAAAAGAGAAGACATTCGTGTAATTGTTTTAGAAGCATTGCCAAATATTTTACCTGGATTTAGTGAAAGTCTTGCAAAGTTTGCACAAGAAAAATTAACTGGACATGGAGTTGAGATAAAGCTTCAAACAGCTGTGACGAGTTTTAATGGAGATGAAGTTATGATGAAAAAATTAGATGTTGACAAAGATACAATTGATGATTCAATGGTAAGTTCTATTCAATCAAAAACTGTGATTTGGACTGCTGGTGTGACTCCAGTTAATACTATCAAAAGATCATTATTCAAAACAGACAAGGGGAAAATTATTGTTGATGACAATCTAGAAGTAGTTGATTTTTCAGGAGTTTTTGCAATAGGAGATTGTGCATTATTTTTAGATCCAAAAACTCAAAGACCTTTTGCACCTACTGCTCAAATTGCAGAAGCTCAAGCAAAGATTGCAGCTAAAAATCTTTATTCTTTAATTAAAAATCAAGAAAAAACAAAATTTGTTTATGAATCAAAAGGTCAGATGGCAATAATTGGAAAAAGAACAGGGATTGCCACATTTTTGGGAATGAACATTCATGGTATGGTAGCATGGCTTCTTTGGAGAAATGTTTACTTGTCAAAAATACCCACATGGGATAAGCGTTTTAGAGTATTTCTTGATTGGACAGCAGATGTTTTCTTTGATAGAGATATTTCTAGATTAAAATTCATGAGACGTGAACCTGAAAAAGAATACAGAGTATTAGATGAAGTAGATGATGTTTGGTAATTCATAAATTTATTTTATTAATTTTTAAAATGAAAAAACAAATCTAGAATTTACAGAAATTTTCTTTTTAAACTATACACAATAATTACAGGAGCCATAAAGTACATGCCCATATTCATTACAATTATTCCTATACCATATCCTAACATTTCTTCTTCAGAATCGATATCGATATAATTTAAAATTAATAGTGAAGATAACATTGGAGTAATTGAGAATTTTACTATTTCTTTGAAAACAGGATTTTCCCGCTCAAAATCAGCTATTACTGGAGAAAATGAGTAGTAAAATTGATTGAATTCGGTTATAAATACTGTTCCTGACTCTGTTGATAGTATTGTATTATCTCTAAGTTCTCTTAGTTGTTGAACTTGTGGGGCAAGTTCAGATCCATATGTTGCAGTTGCAATTAAGCAACCGCCTCCTTGAGTTTCATTGGATTTTGAAGAAAGATTATTGTTTTCATTTGATTCGGTTAAAATTTTAAAAGAATTAATTGTTTCTTCAAATCTTGGGAGTTGGGAATCAAACTCATTTATTCCATTACTATATGAAATAGTGTAAAATTTTTCAGTGTCATAAATCATAATTTCTCTAAATTTTACATTATATGTTTGGCCATTTGATGAAAAGTTTCCTTCTGCATTAATTACATATGCTTCATTACCATGAACAGTTGTTTTTTCTTGAGAAATTATACTCAAGTCTCCAGATTCAACTACTTGTTTTATTGTTTCAGTTTTTTCAGAAATTAGGTCATCAAGACTTCTTTGATTGGTTTGTTGTACTGTTAAGGAGATTACTGGGTTGATCTCACCTATTTTTGGTCCAACAGCAACTACATCAGGAGAGTTTGGTTGAGTTTTATCAGGTTGTTGTAATAACCAACCTTCAGGTACACTAAATGCAATTCCATGTTCGGTGCTCTCATATTTTTGATTCCCAGTTGATGAAGTTGCAATAGATTGTACTCGTTCAGGCTCAGATAATACAAGAAGATTTGGAATGTCAGATTCACTTGCAACTGTAGCTTTTATAATTCTTACCTTTTCAGGATCTATAGGTCTATCGTTGGTTTCTGTTTGAACTTCAGCAATTTTATCAAGTGTATCAAAACTTTCTTGAGTTACTAGTCTACCAAATATTGTATATTGTTCATCAAGAAAGTTAGAATCTTTATGAATTATGAAAAATTGTGAACCTCCACTGTTTGGATCAGCTGATCTTGCCATTGAAACAATTCCACGATTATGCTTTATTGTGTTAAATTCTGCGTTTAATCTTTCATCAGGACCTCCAATTCCCCAAGTATTGGGATCACCATTAACAGTATTGGGATCACCACCTTGAATCATAAAACCAGGGATAATTCTATGGAAGAGAGTTCCATCATAATATCCACTTAAAGATAATTTAATAAAATTTTCAACATGTTTTGGTGCATCGTCATAGAAAAATCCAATAGTAATTTTTCCTAAATTAGTTTCCAAAATAACTACTGGATTAGTTAGATCATGATAATTAACAGTTTGAGCAAATGCTTGATTTCCAAAACTTGCTAAAAATATAGACATAGTTATTATCAAAAATATTTTATTCAATCTTTTTTTTCAAAACGGCTTACATAAAAGGTAATTGTATTAGTTTTTAACAACCCCATACAAAATAATCAATATGCAACCTGGTGAGGAAATTCAGGCGCATTTAGTTTCAGTCTGGAGAGAATCTAAAAAGTTCTTTTCAATTGGTGGAAAAGAAGGAATGCTGATTTTGACTGAAAAACATTTGATGTTTATTCATAAAACAGAATCAAAAATGAATTGGTGGAAAGCCATTACTCAAAGGCAAGTGGTAAATTTAATCAAATCAAAAAATACAATGATTCGTCATGATGGCTATGATGAAAAAGAGTTGATGAATGATTTAGAAGATGAAAGAAATATCGAGTTGTCATTTGATGATATTTCCAATATTAGTTATGAAGAAAAAGATTGGGGAAGTTTATTACTGTTAGAATATGAAAAGGATGGGAAACAAGAGAAATTTCAGTATTCAATTGCTCAAGATTGGGTAAAATACCCTGTAAAAGAGCCTATGAAATACATGAAGGTTGATTGGGAACCCTTTGTGCAATATATTAAAGACAGACAGAAATTTACAAAGTAAAATTGGGAAAAATTTTTGCTGTTGGTGTTGGACCTGGATCTCCAAAATATGTAACTGAGATTGTTAAGGAGATTATTCAGAATTGTGATGTAATAATTGGTTACAAATACACTCTAAAAACAGTAGAGCATCTAATTGAAGGAAAAGAAATTTATGAAATTACTATGAATGATCAAGAAAAATCTTATCAAGAAATTCTTCCAAAACTTGGTGATAGAACATTAGTGATTCCATTTACTGGTGATGTAAATTTTTCAGAGTCAGAGGTTGTAGATAGATTAATAGAAATTTTTGGTAAAGTTGAAATCATTCCAGGAATTAGTTCAATTCAGGTTGCTGCATCAAGAGCTCAAGTTCCTCTTGATAAATCTAAAGTAATTACAATGCATGTTACAACACCCATTGAAGATAAAAAATTAGAATTGCAAAAAGCATTGATTGATGGTTTTAGTGTAATTTTAGTTCCAAGACCATGGCCAAAACAACCAGATAAACACTTTATGCCTTCAGAAATTTCAATTTACCTTAGAAAAAATAATTTTGATACTAGTAAAATTAAGGTTCATGTTTATGAGGCAATAACAACTGAAAATGAAACAAGTTTTGTAGGAACTGTAAAAGATTTGGAAGGTAAAGAATTTTCTGACTTGTCAGTAATGGTTTTCAATCAAACAAGTTTGGATTCATATATGAATTATCGATGGCAATGGGAAAATTAATTTCCCAAGTTTTTACCTTGGCCTAAAATCAGGTTATCTGAATTTGGAAAGACGTATGCTATAATTTTCATCCAAGTATAATTTGGATCATATAGTCTGTAGAATCCTGCATTCTCAAATGTTATGTTAACTGACTCTCCAGGTGCAATGATACCGGTTGAAATTCTTCCATCTGGGTTAAAAGGATTGTATCGATCCCCATAGTTTTCTTTTCCACTAATAATACTATGAGATGCCACATCATCATTTACAATAGTTATAGTTGTACCTGGTTGTACTGAAATTCTATCATTGGAAAAGAAGCGCAGATTAATTGCAGTGTTAACTCCCGGAGTAAGATCATTGATGGATTTTTGTGCAGATGAACCTCTAAGAATATGAAGAGTTAGATCGCTGGATTTTTTTGACTCTGTAGAAACTGGAGTAATCTTAGATAGTTTGGATAATTTTGTAGTGTAGAGTACTTTGTAACTATCATCAGGGGTTGTAATTCTTCCAGTAAATCCATAAACTGATGCGTTTTTACTTTCTTCAACGAGTCTTCCAAAGAAGCTAATCGAAGTATCAAACCCGTTTGAACTTTCTATATTTCCATTAATTCTAATATATTGACCCTGACGCAAAAATTTTCCATTTAATTTAGAGATTGTAAACTCTTTGTTATCTAAAGTAACAAATCCATCTTCTGTGACAAAATTAATTGTACTTCCACTTTGTTTTTGAGAAGCGAGTCCTAGATCAATTTCAGATATTCTAATTGATTCTTCAGTTACGGCAAACCCAGATCCTTCTAAAAGAAATGCCTGGTTTTCAGAAATTTCAGCAAAGGATTCATTGATGAAATATCCTGAAGAAATAACAAGTAATGTTAGTAGAAATACAACTGCTTTCACGATTAATTTTTCTTTTAATTTGGTTTATAATTTGCTACTAAATTATTTTAGATTAAACTAATAGTTAGTCTAAACACAGTTTTTGAGGCTAGTTTTTTGTTTTATCAATGTCAATATGACAAATATCTCTTAGATAGTTACGATATTTTTCATGTTTTCCATGACAGTCTGAACATAAATCAATACTGTGGGTGGGCCATTTTTAAGACTCTGGGATGAGGAAGAAAAACCACCAAAATATCTTCTTTTAAATCAGTTTCTAAGATTTGATCGTGCGTTTGCAGTTCCGTTTCTTAAAAGATTTTTGAAAGGTGAAGAAGATGTAAAGAAAATAATTGCGGATCTTTGGGATGAACTATGGAAATTTTTCCCACATGAAATGGAAAATGCGGAACCGGCATTACCGCTTTCATTGAGAAGAGAGGACGGAACTTTGAAAAGAACATGTGAGCATTATGCAATGTTTAGATTAAGATTTCTTACGAAAGAGGACGGACTGCATCTGGATGAGAATCAATTAAAGAGAATTGTTGAAGTTTTTGGAAAAAATTATCTTAAACCAGATTATCCTTCAGATTATTACGCAAAAATAGGTTACATATTTGAAGGAAAATTTCCTGAAATAAAAAAATCTGAAGATTTTGATCAAGAGATCCGTTCTAAGTTTAATAAAATTCAACAGTCAGGTTACGCGTCTGCTGCAGCTGTATTTCATTATCTTAATAGTAAAATTTTGCCTGCTTTCTGCCTTGATTCAAAAGAGTATCTACATTATCTAAGATCGTCCGATTCATTCAGTATGCATCCAACTTTCAGATCAGATGATGTTCTTTTCACGGTTAAGGATCGGAGAAAAAATGCCTAGAGGGAAGATTAAAGGGGGTTTCTGGTGGGATGATAAAACTCCAAATGGAAAAACTCCAATGCAGATTGTAAAGGCTATCGGAAAAGAGCAATTACTTAACGATAATGAAATTGAAATAATTCTTACTAAATTTGCTTCGCTTAAAGAGGATCATAAATTCTTCAAAAAGGGTCTTGGTACGGATTTTTTAGTGTTAGTATGTGTTTATCTTTGTGTAAGTACAATACCTCTCGGAAAAGAGCCCCTAAACCCCAGAAAATTTATCAAAATTTGTAAAAAAATAAGATGAAGGTATCATATCATGCGTTAATGAAAACTGTGAATGAGGCAAAAAAAGATGGCTTGTTTAGAGCAGGGCCTAGATGCAAAGAGATTCTTTCAAAATACAAGAATAGGATGATATTCAAGTTTGGTCTGTCAAAAGAATTTCTTGATGATGCTATCGAATTAATCTCAGATGAGAAAGCTGGAAGGATTATTGGTGGTGGAAATCCATTTGCAGCCGCAGCAGGAGTGATTTTTTATTATGGAAAGGATCAAGGAGAGCAGATTTTGCAGGATGATGTTGCCAAATTTTTCGAAGTAACCAATATGTCTGTACGAAATTTTAGGGAAAAATATAAAGAAATTATGAATCTTAAAAAATCAAAGCCATAGATAAAATAACAAAAAAGTAAAGAAGTGATCTCTTATTATCGGTAATATTTTCACTTATTTCATGAAAACTCTGGGAAAAATTCCTGGTCCAAAGGATCTCATACCATTAAAGGAAAGCATTGTTGACGAAGCGCTTGCAAAGATGTCATCAAAGATGAAACCGGATTACATTGAGAAAAACTTCTACAAGGTGATTGACGAAGCTATGAAGATCGGGTATCAGATTTACCTTTCACATGAAAAGAACGCAAAGAAGTATGTCCTTGACACAATTAAAAAATCAAAAACAAAGGATGATGAACTAATTTGGGACACCGATAAAATTTGAAAAGAGTGCTTCACAAATGAGAAAGGCTAGGGCAGGATCAGCATTCGAGCTGTATGTGTTTAAAATTCTTGCAAAGATGGGAATTCCATCTGAAAAATCAACAGGTATTCTAAGGGAAGTGCTGAACAGGACTGATCTGGTAGTTCCAAACAGGGAACTTGCCGCTAAGAAGCCTGATCGTGCAAAATTTATTTCAATCAAGACAACCCTTGCGGAAAGATGGAAGTAGGTTGTTCCAGAGCAGAACAGGGGATGGGCCATCTATCTTCTTACGTTGGATGAGAATATTTCGGAAAGTAAAGCCAAGGAAATTGACAAGTCTGGCATTGTTCTTTTTGTAAGGGATGAGCTCAAAGAAAAAAAGGGTCTCAAGAATCTTAACGGAATCAGAAAACTATCCGAGCTTCCGGATCATCTGTCATCATACAAGAAATAACTACCAAGATTGCGCTTCATCAGCTGTTAGAACAAACTTCTTGCCAACTTTTTTGATTTTAATTTCATTTCCCTCAAGCAATCTGTAATCATGGTAGATCTGTCCTGTCATGATGTCGTCCTTGTGATTTACTTTCAACACGTATGTCTTGTCATGAAATTTTAATTGGAATTCTTTTCCAGCTGGCGGAAAAAAATCTCTGTCTTCTTTTATGATATGCCAGTATCGGTGTCTTGCCTCAGGCCTGTTCACGGTTTTTAAGAATTCATCGGGCATTGTTTATCGTAATTGGTTTCTCTTTGTTCATTGATTTTATCATTGCTTCTGCAACTCGTTCCACTATCGGAACAGCTACTGAATTTCCAAACTGCTGGTATGTTTGGCAGTACGAGATACAAATATGAGATGTATCCCAAGATGTTTGGAAATCCGGACTTTATTCTTCCCAGAAAAAGAATTGTGATATTCTGCGACGGGGATTTCTGGCATGGGTACAAATATCATGAGAAAAAACGTCTTCCGAAAAAATTCTGGAGGGGTAAGATTGAAAGAAACATGAGAAGGGATCGTGCGGTATCCAGAAGGCTCCGACGCGATGGATGGGCCGTCCTTAGGTTCTGGGAGCATGACATTGAAAAGAATCCGGAGAAATGTATGAGAAGGATTAGGAGTAAGAGTCATCTTAGATGACTAGGTAAAACCATAGATTATATGAAAAATTAGAACCCAGGCATCTCAAAACCTTCTTGTTGAGCTAATTCAATCATGTAAAATTCAAGATACCCTCCGGCCAAAAGAAGTCCTGTAACAATTCCAATTTCAATAAGAGTTGGTTTAATAAATTGAATCAAATCTATTTTTTTAATTACTGCTCTAATCAGAATAAAACTTCTAGAAATTCCAAAAGAGTATGCGACAAGCTCCATTAATCCAAATGGTGATAAGAAAAGAATTGAAAGAGGGGGGATTTCACCAATTTGTGGTGCAGTAGTAACAATTGCTGCAAAAGCAAATCCAGTGGACCATGCAGAGAAAAGTCCCCATGCAATCCCAAATCCTGGGATAAACATTGGTAATGCAATAGTAGTGTTATGTACAAAGATTCCAAGTGCATCAATATCTAATATTAATTCCTCAAATTCAGACATGAACATTTTAGCTTCCTCATCGCTTATAGTTGATAACGAGCCGATCTGATAAGCAGTAGCGAAAATTATTAGAAATATAAAAAATGTAATAATTCGAATTTTATTCATATTGGCATTGACTACGAATGATATTTGAGGGTTGGTGTGGGCGCAGATTTAATTAAACCAGATAATATTTTTGGATATGAAAAAAGAATTGTCCTTTGCGTTAAACTATGCATTAAACAAAGGCTTCCAGATTCATCCAGATGCTTTTAAAATCTTAGAAAATGTAGATGTTAAAAAATTAGAGAAAATAATTAAAGAAATAGTAAGAGAGAAAACTAGACAGAAATTATTTCAGATTAATCAAGATGATTTGGAGACGTATTTAGGAATCAAAGAGGATCTTACATTACAAAATGAAATTAAGGTGTTATCCGAACCCACTAGTAAAATAACATCAGGAGAGGGGGTAAAAGGTTACAATGCTTTGTTTTCTAGCCGTTTTAACAAACTTAAACGAATAATTTCAGATAGGCCAGAATCAAAAATGCTCAAATCTGCAGCTTCTGTGAAAACTGCAAAATCTGATGATGATATATATGTGTGCGGTCTTGTTACTGCACGTAATATTGAAAGAGATATCACTAAATTGATTTTAGAAGACCCATCAGGTACTTTTGAGGGTATTATTTTTGATAATGAATTACAAAAGACGGCAAATACTCTTTTGATAGATCAATTTGTTATGGCAAGAATTAGTTTAGGAAAGAATTCAGGTTATATTATTAAGGATTTGATTTTGCCTGATATTCCAGATCAGGCTAAAAATAAATCAGAATCTGAAGCATATGCAGTTTTTTTATCGGATCTTCATATTGGAAGTAAGTACTTTATGGAGGAGGAATTCTCTGAGTTTGTTTCTTGGTTATCAAGTCCGGATCCTGTTGCAAGAAAAATTCGTTTTGTCTTAATTGGTGGAGATGTAGTAGACGGGGTCGGAATTTACCCAAATCAGGATAAAGAGTTAGTTTGTCAGACTATTCAAGAGCAATTAAAAAAAGTAGAGGATTTGATTGATAAAATTCCAAAAAATGTGAAAATTATCATAATGCCTGGTAATCACGACCCAGGAAGACGAGCGCTTCCTCAACCTGCTATTCCAAAAAAATACAATTCAGGTTTGTGGGAAAGAGAAAATGTTGTAATGGTTGGAAATCCAGCCATGGTATCATTGAATGGTGTTAAAATTATGATGTTTCACGGTCAAAGTATTGACGATATTGTAAAGACTACTCCTGGCCTTAGTTATGACAAACCAACTAATGTAATGAGACATCTTCTAAGAGCAAGACATCTTAGTCCAATTTATGGCAGTCAAACACCAATAGCACCAGAAGTGGAAGATCTTTTAGTAATTGAAGATATTCCAGATATTTTTCATGTTGGTCATGTTCATAGAGCAGAGTTGGATATGTACAAAGGAATTTTATTAGTTAATTCTGGTTCATGGCAAAAACAGACACCGTTTCAGGCAAGTGTAGGAATGACTCCAAATCCAGGAATAGTCATCATGGTGAATCTAAAAACTTTTCAAGTCTTTCATGAAAATTATAGTTCAAATTCAAACAATATCTTGCAAAGTTAAATCATCTTTGAAAGTCTTTTTTATCATTTCAGATGATATCGTAAGTTTGTATTTTTTTGTCCTGCCATGAATTCCTTGATGAATTAGTCTTCCAGAGATTAATCCAGATAATTCGATTTCACTTAGCATTTGTGTGATTCTTCTTTGAGTTAATTCATCTTTCCCAACTACTTTACAGAGATTTTTGTATGAAGAGTAAATCTCACCAGTAGAAGGGCCGTTTGCTTTCATTATCGCGATAAGGACCAATTTTTCATGAAGTGGGAATGATTTTAGAGATTTTTCTTCTTTGTTTTCTTCGATTTTTTGAGAGGCTTCTCTAACATGTTCTATAGTGACTTTATCAGATTGTTGTCGCTCAGCAAGCTCGCCTGCCACACGAAGTAAATCGATGGCCCTACGTGCATCACCATGTTCTCCACCTGCAAGAGCAGCAATGAGGTTTAGTGCAGATATATCTACAGAGTTTTCAATAAATGATTCGTTGATTCTTTCTTGAAGAATTTTTTTTATTTGTTCAACATTATAATTTGTGAAAACAACCTCTTCTTCTCCTAGACTGCTAATTACTCTAGGATCTAGTTTTTCTTTAAAGGTAAGATCATTTGAAATTCCGACTAAAGTTAGAGAACCTCCTTCTTCAAGTCGTTCATTTGCTCTGGTAAGTTGATAGAGGATATCTTTACCTGTTTTAGCCACTAATTGGGCGAGATAATCGATTTCATCAATAACAAAAATTGCATTTAGTTTTCCATTTCTTATTTTAATGAGGAGTCTTTTGAAGACCTCACTAATTGCAAGGCCAGTGTTGGGTAATTCGTCTTCTTCTAAGCCTAATTGCCTGCCTAGACTGACTAATAATCCGTATAATGTTGTCTCTTCTTTAGAATTAGTGTAAATCAATTTAATTGGAAAGTCTGATTTTTCTACTCTTTCTTGAATTTTATCAATTACTCTTCTTACAACAAGTGTTTTACCGGTTCCAGGTTTTCCATAAACTAAAAGATTTGACGGTCTTGATTGTTTTAGAATAGGTAGTAATGATTGTGTGACTTGTTCTAATTCAGATTCCCTATGTAAAATAATTGGTGGTTTGTAAGAAAAGTGAAGGCTTTCTCTATTTTTAATTATTGACTTTCCAGATTCAGCTGCATCAAGCAATCTATCTATTGGATCAGATATACTCACACACCTTCATTTCCAATATATCTATCATATTCATATCTAAATTAAGAGAGTATAGAATACAATAGTAATTGTAGTTTAGTTTGTAATTAATTATTTTTAGTTTTTCTTTAAAAAATAATTAAAAAAAGATAGAGTGGAAATACTGGTGTGTGGGTTAATCCTAAAATGAAATTAACATTTTTGTTATTGATGTGTTAAGAAAATCCCCAAAATCCCCATTTTACCCCCTTTATTTCCACTCCAAGCGTTGAGATGAATGTTAACATTGTGAATACCATCAAAACACCCCTTTATTTCCACTCCAGGCATGAAAATAGTCTAAAAATTGGTTATTTTTATAGAATGGTTGTTAATAACAAAATCCAGGCTAGGCGTGACCTAGGCAGTCAACGTTAACAAACTAATTTGTTAACAAATATTCTGGGATCCATTGAACTGTTAACTACTGATCCATTAGATCTCTAAGATGACAAACAAACGTATTCGTATAGATATGGAAGACTCAGATGGAGCCAAATATGATATTAAATTAGAAGGAAATGTAACTAGAGAAAAGGTTCTTAAAATATTTGAAATGATGGATTTAATGAATATTGAAGAAGAACAAACTGAAGTCACAAATATGGATTCAGTAGGCTCTAAAATCTGGTTTATTGTAGATAAATTCTTCCCGACGGGCAAGTTTACCTCTACAAATATCCTTGAAAAATATGAAGATGAATTTAACGAGCCAATAAAACTTAGTATTATTTCCACTTATTTGTCTAGATTCTCTTCAAAAGGTAGGGTGGATAGGTCAAGAACAGGCCGAGAATGGACATATCAAACCATTAAGATAGAACAAAAACAAGAATTATCATCTAAGAAATAGTGACTTTTCTTACCAATAACCTATCTTTTCCAAGAATCACTTTAACATATTCTCCTTTTTGGATATCCATATACTTTCTAAATTGTTTAGGGATGGAGATTGTTCCTGCAGAAGTAATTTTTACTAAAACTTCATTTTCTTGTACTGACATAACTATTTTATAATTTAATAATATATATAATTTATTAAAATCTATAATTATTAATTTATTATAAAATAGGCCTAATTTGATGTAATTTGTAATGAAATGTTAAAAAATAAATTCCATAAATCTCTTAAAATTTTCTTATGCAATTGAAGAATTTGCTTGAACCTCTTTAACCTTCAACAACCCCTTTTCAGTAATTGAATAAGAATATGGTTTTGATTTTGTATTTCTTTGTACATAACCATCCTCAAATAATTTCTTCATTAATCTTGAAGTATGTTCTCTACTTCTCTTTAATGTGATTTGAATATCACGTGATGTCATAGCTTTGTTTGTGATTAGTTGCAACACATAATTGGTTGGGTTTGTATACTCAATATTTGGAATATTAGGCGTAGAAATAGGTTTCTCTTGTTTGATTTCAGGAGAAATTATCTGCTCAGTAGGTTTCTCTTGAACTTCATTCTTGGTTAATTTCTCTAAGAATTGTTTTAGTTCTAGGTTTGGATCTTCTGATTTTTGTTCAATTCCCTGTATTTCTAATGCATCTAGGCGTATTTTCATATCAATTAATTGTCTTTCATAATACTCTAAACGTTCAGATTGTGATGCATCAAACATTTCATTATTAGTTTTAACGAAAGGACGAACTTTATAGTATACATACAATCCGCCTAAACCAACTAAAAATGCTAAAATCACACCTAAAATCACTTCAGGTTCAGGTATCTCTATTAACATCACAACTTTTACGCCTATATCGTGATTTATCGTGATTGAACAATATTATTTCACACTTTAGATTAACTTACTCACATACTTTATCACAAAGAATTCAAGTGAGTATAAAGGAACATCATCACACATATCACATATTACATGCCTGTTGAATGAGCCTATCTATTACATCAATCACCTTATCTTCTCTTTCAGGAAATATATCACTTTCATTAATCACACTAATCTGCTCTGAGAGTTTTGATATCACATCAATATCATCAGGCAAAAGTATGCCTAAACCTCGTAAAAGTATAATTGAATAGAATAATCCAATTAATTTATCCCGAGATTGCCCAACTTGCCTGTAATACGCACCTTTACTTATAAAAAAATTGGATTCAAGAAGATCCTTCTGATTTAAAATAATTTCAATTTGTCTCTCTGTAAACAACGATTTTTTGATAATTTTACGTATAATATTATTAAATTTAGATCCTTCTAACTCCGTCATAGCTATACAAATCTGTATAATGCATTCCAATTAAACTTTAAAGAGTCATCTACAAATCCATTTTATGACTGAAAATAAAGTTGAAGAATTCCTAAAATCAGAATTAAAAAAGAAAAACACTTTACTATTCGTATTAATTGATTCAGAAGTATCCAATTTAGAAGCATCAAGTAAACTTGCAAAAGACGTTGAAAAGATAGGTGCATCAGCAATCCTAGTTGGTGGTTCCTCAGCAACTGATCAAATTGAGATGGCTCGAGTAGTTAAAGGAATAAAACAAGGAATTAAGATTCCAATTATCTTATTTCCCGGTAATGTTACAGGCGTTGTGCCTGATGCTGATGCAATTCTGTTTAGCTCTTTAATGAATTCAGAAAATCCTTACTTTATCACACAAGCACAAGCTTTAGCAGCTCCAAGTGTTCTCAAATTTGGTTTAGAACCTCTCCCTACTGCTTATTTAGTGATAGGAGAAGGGACATCTGCCTGGTTTGTAGGTGCAGCCAGAGGAATTCCATTTGAAAAACCAAAGATTGCAGCAGCGTATGCATTAGCAGCACAATTTCTTGGTATGAGATTTGTATACTTGGAAGCTGGTTCTGGAGCAAAATCCAACGTAACCCCTGAAATGATTCAAACTGTAAGACATGCATTTAATGGATTTTTAATTGTTGGAGGTGGTATTAAAGATGTCAAGACCGCAGAAAGCTTGGTAAAAGCAGGAGCTGATGCTTTAGTTATTGGAACATTCCTTGAAAAAGGAGGAAGTATCAAAAAACTCCAGGAAATAGCAAAAGCAATTCAAAGAAGCAAGTAATAGAGCACATATCATGTCTGAAAACGACACAATTTCTCGTATCAGTGGAATTAAAATGCCAAATTATTATCTTGATTACTACACAAATCTTTCAACTGACACATATTCAATTTTCGAGCATGCTGCAAAGGCAAAATCGAGTCTGGCAGATTCTTCAGGTATAATTGAGCCAAAAATTGCATTTGATCTAGCTGATCGAGTTGCAAAGATGCATGAAATAGATATTGCAGATCCTTTAAGAGAACTTTTAAAAATTAATGGAAAAGAACTATCCGCACTAATCCTTTCAAAAGAAATTGCTTTAGGAAAATACTCTCTACCAAATGCATCATTAGAAGAAAAACTTGATCTGGCAGTTCGTGTAGGTCTTGCAATTGTTACTGAAGGGGTTACTATTGCACCATTACAAGGAATTAGCGAAGTAAAAATCAAGAAAAACAAAGATGGCACTGAATATCTTTCAGTTTCAATTGCAGGGCCAATGCGTTCAGCAGGAGGAACAGAATCTGCTGTAACAATGTTGATTGCAGATCATGTTAGAAAAACTGCTGGAATATCTAAATATCAAGCCAATTCATTTGATGATGAAACAGGTAGATTTGTAGAAGAACTACGAATCTATGAAAGAGAAGCTAGTAGTTTTCAATTTCATATTTTAGATGAAGATATTGAGCATGTAATTTTAAATCTTCCTGTAGAATTAGATGGTGTAGATACAGATCCTTATGAAGTTGTAAATCATAAATCTATGACTCGAATCAAAACTGATAGAGTTAGAGGTGGAGCACTACGAGTTTTAAATGATGGGTTAATTGGAAGATCGAAAAAACTTCTCAAAAGAATTGAATTATACAATTTAGATGGTTGGGAATGGCTCAATGATCTCAAAGGAGCAGTCCAGACAGGTGATAATCAAGAAGATGCAGCTGCTAAGAGAATGCGTGAAGTAATTACTGGAAGATCAGTATTATCAATGCCTAACAAACTGGGTGGATTTCGATTAAGATATGGCAGAGCATGTAATACTGGGTTTGCAGCAGTTGGAATTCATCCTGTAATTGCTGAAATTCTTGATCATACAGTAGCTGTGGGGACACAAATCAAAACTGACATTCCTGGAAAAGGAGCCACAGTTGCCTTTGTTGATTCCATAGATACCCCAACTGTTCGTCTGAATAATGGAGATGTAGTAAGAATTAGAGATGTAAAACATGCATTAGAAATAAAAAATGAAATTGAAAAAATACTGCATCTGGGAGATATTCTAATTTCATTTGGAGATTTTCTTGAAAATAATGCCCAACTGATTCCATCTGCGTACGTTGAGGAATTCTGGATTGAGGAACTAAAACAAAACATCCAAAACATTGAATCTAATACTCACTATCTAGAACAATTCTTGAGTAAAATTCCTTCAGTTGATGAAGCAATAAAAATTTCACTTGATTTTAAAATTCCACTTCATCCTCATTATCTGTATTTTTGGGATAAAATTTCATCTGAAGATCTAATTATGCTCTTAGAGCCAATAAAAGTGAATGATACATTAATCGAATACCCAATTAAAATCAAAAAAATTCTTGAAAATCTTGGTGCTCCTCATAAAATTGAAAATCAAAAAATAATTCTAGAAGATCAAGAAGCAAAAATATTCTTTAATTTATTATTTAGAGAAAAACCAACAATAAATGATTTTTCAGTTCCTATAATAATATCAAAATCATCTGGCATTCAAATTAAAAATAAATTCTCAACTGCAGTTGGTGTAAGAATCGGAAGACCTGAAAAAGCAGCTCCAAGACAAATGAAACCTCCAACACATGTTTTATTTCCAGTTAGTGATAAAGGTGGACCTACTAGGGATCTTCTAAAAGCATCTAGAAATGAACACTTTTTTGCAAACATCTTTAACAGAATTTGCAGTCAATGTAATGAACCTTCAATTGGAATAAAATGTTCTAACTGTGGTGTAAAAACAACAATTACCTATAGATGTACTAACTGCAGGGATACTCTCAATGAACCATTTTGTGAAAAATGTAAGCGTAAAGCTTCTGCACATTCACACAAAGAATTTCCACTAAAAACAAGATTGCTTTTAGCCCAAAAAAAAATGGGCCTTAGAGCAAAAGAGCCATTTAAAGGAGTAAAGGAACTAATTAATCAAGATAAAATTGCTGAACCTCTAGAAAAAGGACTAACACGACAAAATTTTGGATTAACAACCTTCAAAGATGGAACTGTTAGATTTGACGCAACAAATTCTCCTCTAACTCAATTCAAACCATCTTGGATTGGAACTTCAATTGAGAAACTAAAACAACTTGGATATTACCATGATGTTGATGGTAATCCTCTTGAAAACTTAGATCAAATCATTGAACTTCGTATGCAAGACGTAATAATTCCCTATGAAAGTGGAAAATATCTTGTTTCAATTTGTAAATATGTTGATTCGCTTTTAGAGAAATTTTATGGCACATCTCCATTTTATAATGTAAATAATCCCAAAGAATTGATTGGTCATCTAATTATTGGTTTAGCACCTCATACTTCTGTTGGAATTGTTGGACGAATTATTGGGTACACTGAAACCCATGTTTGTTTTGCAACTCCAAACTGGCATTCAGCAAAAAGAAGAGATGCTGATGGTGATGCTGATTCTATAATGCTTCTAATGGATAGTTTGCTTAATTTTTCAAGACAATTTCTTTCTGATAGAATAGGAGGATTAATGGATGCTCCATTACTTGTTCAGCCTCTAGTTTTACCACACGAGTCTCAACCACAGGCACACAATCTTGAAGTTACAAAATTATTTCCTTTAGAATTTTTTGAATCAACACTTCATCAAGTTAAAGCATCAGACATTACATCTGTAGACATTATTAAATCACGACTTGAAACTGAAAGACAATTTTATGATTATTTCTTTACACACTCAACTTCATCCCTAACCACATCAAAATCTCGTAGTGCATATTCTACACTTGGCTCTATGCTAGACAAATTTGACATGCAAGTTAAAAATGCCGATTTAATTGATGCTGTAAATACTTCAGAAATTGTTTCAAATGTAATTTCGACACATCTAGTTCCAGACATCATGGGAAATCTTAGAGCATATGCTAGACAAAACTTTAGATGTACTGGATGTGGTAGATCATATCGTCGAATGCCTCTTATTCAGACATGTATTTGTGGCCATAAACTAATTGCTACAATTACTAGAGGATCTGTAGAAAAATATCTAAAACTTGCAAAAAGATTAGTTGAAAAATATGATGTAAGTGAATATCAACGAGGAAGAATACATGCACTATCAGATGAAATTGAATTAGTATTTGGTAAGAATAAAGGAGATCAATCACTACTTACCGATTATGCCTAAAGATTATCTGAGTTTAACATATTCGTAAGCACCTAACTTATTGTCAAAACAGAATTTAACTTGTTGAAAATTCTTTCTAAAAGATTTAACTTTTGAAAGTATTCTCTTTGGATCCTTTTTTTCAATAATAACATTTTTGATGAAAGATGCAATCTCTTCCATTTCATTCTTCTTCATTCCAAGTCGAGTAATTTCAGAAACTCCTAATCTAATTCCACCTGGATGGAAATAATTTCTTCCAGCCTTAATATCACCTGGAATTAGTTGTCTGTTTACAATGATGTTAGCTTTTTCTAAATCAACTTCTACTTTACCACCATCAGAATAATCTAAAACATTTACAGCAATCTGATGAGATTTTGTAAATCCTTTACTTTCTCCCAAGACTTTGAATCCCATAGCATTTAGATTATCTGCTAACGACTTTGCATTTTTAATTACTTCAGTAGCATAATCTTTTCCAAACTCTAAAAATTCTGCAAAAGTAACTGCCTTTCCAGCCATATGATGAATATGATGACTACTTGTAAGACCAGGAAACGTTGCTTTTTTAATTACCTCTTCATGTTCCTCTGAACCTAAAACCAGTCCGCCTTGAGGTCCAAACAATGTCTTATGAGTACTCATAGTCATAGTATCTGCTCCTTCACGCAAAGGATCTTGGAATTTACCACCTGCGATTAATCCTGCGACATGTGCTGCATCATAATTAATATGAATACCATAACTCTTTAAAAAATCTGATAATTCTTTGACAGGATGAGGAAACAAGAATAATGAACCACCAAACATTGCCATTTTTGGAAGACGATTAGCTTTTTGTAAATCCTTTACCTTTTGCTTAGTCTTATCAATATCAATTGTCATTTCTTCTGCATCAAATGGATAGAATTCAATTTCCAATCCATGAACTAATCCTGCAGTTCCTGAATGCTCCTTTTTACCATGGGATATATGTCCACCAGCAGGAATAGAAGGTGCTAGCATTATGTCACCAGGATTAGTAAAGGCAGAATAAATAGCTAGATTTGCAACAACTCCCGAAATTGGTCTTACATCTGCAAATTTTGCTTTAAATAATTTTTTAGCTAATTTCATACATTCAAACTCAACTTCATCAATGTATACACAACCTGCATAGACTCTCTCCCCAGGCCATCCTTCAGCATACCTATTTCCAAAATCAGAAATTATTGCTTCACGAACAGCAGGGCTTGGAATATTTTCACTTGCAATCAATGGAATTGAATTTTCAAACCACTTATGATGTTCCTTTAATTTTGTAAAAATTTTATCATAAGATTGCCTATTCTGAGATTTTGCCATATTTTGCAATTCTATTTTCCCAATTTAAAAACACCGATAACAATCAATTTTTTTCACATCCTGATCTGGAAGGTATAAAAGGGGAATCTGAAGATTTTGCATCTATGGGTATGCAAGCTACTTCAAAGGGAAATATGCCAGTAATATTGTTAAAAGAAGGTGGTTCAGAAACCAAAGGCCGGGAAGCACAAAAGAACAACATTGCTGCATCTAAAATTATTGCCGAAATTGTTCATACCAGCCTAGGTCCTCGAGGAATGGATAAAATGTTAGTTGATTCCCTAGGTGATGTTACTATTACAAATGATGGTGCAACAATCCTTAAAGAAATTGATGTTCAACATCCAGCAGCAAAAATGCTTGTTGAAATTTCCAAAACCACAGATAATGAAGTCGGAGATGGTACAACATCTGTTGTTGTCTTAGCAGGTGCATTACTAGAGCATGCAGAATCTCTAATAGATCAGGATGTGCATCCAACAATAATTGTTGATGGTTATAGAAAAGCAGCAAAGAAAGCAAAAGAATATTTTGAAAGTATAGCAGACAAAATTTCTGCTAATGACAAAACCATTTTAACTAAAATTGCAAAAACATCAATGCAGACTAAACTCGTTAGAAAAGACGCTGATCAACTCGCAGATATTATTGTAAAATCAGTACTTGCAGTAGCAGAAAAGAGTGGAGAAAACTATGATGTTGATATTGATGATATTAAAGTAGAAAAGAAAGCAGGCGGATCTGTAAAAGATTCGACGATTATCCAAGGTATTGTACTTGACAAAGAAGTAGTTCACGGAGGCATGCCTAGAAAGATAATTGATGCTAAAATTGCATTAATCAACACTGCATTAGAGATTAGCAAAACTGAAACTGATGCTAAAATCAATATTTCAAATCCTCAACAACTAAAATCATTCCTAAATGAAGAAAACAGGATGCTAAAAACAATGGTTGACAAAGTAATTGGTTCTGGAGCAAATGTAGTATTATGCCAAAAAGGACTTGATGATATGGCTCAACATTATCTTGCAAAAGCAGGAATTATTGCAGTTAGAAGAATAAAAGAAAGTGATCTTACAAAACTTGCAAAAGCAACTGGTGCAAGAATAGTTACAAACCTTGATGATCTCTTTGAAAAAGATCTAGGAAGTGCAGAAATTGTTGAAGAAAGAAAAATTGAAGAAGACAAATGGGTATTTATCGAAGGATGTAAACATCCAAAATCTGTTACATTACTTCTACGTGGAGGTTCACAAAGAGTAGTAGACGAAGTTGAACGTTCTGTTCATGATGCCCTTATGGTTGTAAAAGATGTAATTCTAAAACCTGAAATTGTTGCAGGTGGTGGTGCCCCTGAGACATTTGCTGCAACAAAACTCAGAAGTTGGGCAAAATCTCTAGAAGGAAGAGAACAATTAGCTGCTGAAAAATTTGCTGATGCTTTAGAATCAATCCCATTAGCACTTTCTGAAAATGCTGGAATGGATCCAATTGATACACTTACACTTCTTCGTTCAAAACAACAGAAAGGTGAAAAATGGACTGGAATTGATGTAATGAAAGGAAAAGTCGGTAATATGAAATCAAGTGATATTATTGAACCACTTGCAGTAAAACTTCAGATAGTCTCAGCAGCCGCCGAAGCTGCATGTATGATTCTCAGAATTGATGATGTAATTGCCACTCAAAAATCTGGAGGTGGTCCACCTGGTGGAGAAGGTGGAATGCCACCTGGAATGGGTGGAATGCCACCTGGAATGGGTGGAATGCCACCTGGAATGGGTGGAATGCCTGACATGGGCGGAATGATGTAAATTATTTTTAAAAATTTTTCAAAAGTTTATTTGATTACCATATTTACGAACAATATTGAATAAAACATCATCCAAAATCCTTGTAGGTTTTAAGTACATTTACCTTGTTTCATTCTTTGCATTACTTGCGGGATTTTTTCATCCATTAATTACTAACACAAGTTTTGATAGTGTAGTTATTGGAGTTCTAATATTGTTTGTAGGTCTTACAGGTGGAGTTTTACTCTATAAATCTGCCACGTCTGAAAAAAAACAAGAAATATTTCTTGGAGGAGGATTTATCTTAATGGCAATTTCATTATACTACATTATTGCACTTACTGGAAGAATCTAAACATCAAAATATAGATAAAATTCATGTGGGTGTGGCCTAATTGCTATTTCACGTTGATCACGTCTTTCTAATTCTATGATTTTATCAATTACATCATTTGTAAAAATCGTATTAAGGAATTTTCTGTCGCTTTCTAATGCATCTAGTGCTTCTCCAAGACTTTTTGGAAGAACACCTATTCCTCTTCTAGATCTATCAGATTTAGTCATCTTGAAAATATCGTCACGTACCTCATCTCCAGGATCTATTTTCTTTTTTAATCCATCCATTCCAGCTGCAGTTACAGCAGCGAATACAAGATATGGATTTGATGAAGGATCAGGAGCTCGGAACTCTAGTCTTTTTAGATGTGCATAAGCTTTTCCTGTTAGATGTTTAGGAACTCTTACAATAGCAGAACGGTTTCCTGAACTCCATGCAATATATGCTGGAGCCTCATAACCTGGTACCAATCTATGGTATGAATTAGTAGTAGGATTACAAATTGCAGATAATGCTTTTGCGTGATTAATGATTCCACCACAAAAATATCTTCCAGTCTGACTTAGCTCAATCTCATCATTTGGATCAAAAAATGCATTTTCTTTTCCTTTCCATAAACTAACATTAACATGCATTCCAGATCCTGAATCCATAGCAATTGGTTTGGGCATCATTGTTGCAACTTTTCCATATTTTTGTGCAACATTTCTAATTACATACTTGTATGACTGAGCAGCATCAGCAGCATTTGTCATGTAATCATATTTTATGTCAATTTCACATTGCCCTGCAGTTGCAACTTCATGATGATGGTTATCACATAAGATCCCAAAATTACTTTTAAGAATATTCACACATTCATTTCTATACGGTGTAAGAGTATCTGATGGTGTGCTAGGATAGTATCCTTCTTGTAATCCCATTGGATATCCATCTCCTTCTTGACTCCATGGAGATTCTTTTGATTCAATTGAATATGATTGTCCTTTGTATGGTGTTAAAACATCCCAATGAACTTTATCAAAAACAAAAAATTCCACCTCTGGACCCCATGTACTAAAATCAAATCCTTGAGAACTGATATACTCTTCAGCTTTTTGAGAAATTCCTCTAGGATCCCGTGATAATCTTCCTCTATTTTCTCCCCAGTAAATATCACAAAGAAGTCTAGCAGTTTTGTTTTCAGTCATCCAAGGAATTATCGCAAATGTATTTGGATCTGGCTTTAAAAGCAGATCTGAATCATTGATGCTGGCAAAACCAACTATGGATGAACCATCTAATTTAGGTAATCCATCTCTCATCTGTTCAGGAGTAAAAGTATCAGCTGAAATTGTAGTGTGATGAAAATGACCCGTTAGACCAGTAAATTGTAAATCGATAAATTGGATACCTTCATGCTGAATTCTAGAGAAAACTTCGTCTGGTGAATACGTTACTTGTATTGCTTTACCATGACTTACTTTATAGGGCAATTTTGTACTTCAATCAAACACAAATACATCCAACATTTAAGGATTGGGTAAGAAATGCCTGAATCAAATCAAATAGATATCAATTCATTACATCATACAGTTTTACGAGAAATTGAAAATGATTCCTTATTAGAAATTGATCCGAACTTTTATCGAGATCTTGCTGATTTTATAGGAAATTTACGAAAGCAAGAATTTGATGGTGTAGAAAGCAAAATTAAAGACATAATGATAAAAATGGCAACTGAATTATCATCATTATTAATAAATATCAGATTGGATAAAATTTTGAGCTTTTCTGAAATAGAAATCGGATATCTTTTAGATGAAGAAAAATTCATTTTAGATTCAAAGGAAGAAGAAAAAGAAAGAATTGAAATGATTATTTCAGCAACAATTCACGGAAAATCAAAATTTCTTGAATCATTAGCTCAAAACCACAAGACGAAAAAAATTGTTATTAGATTTCTTAATAAAGTAGATGAAATTGTTGGTGCTGACCTCGAGAAATATGGTCCTTTCAAACCTGAGGATATAGCAACAATTCCCTATGAGAATGCCAAAGCCTTAATTTCCAAAAATATTGCCACTAAAGTACGTTGGGAAGATTAGGTAGAAATTATACCTATTTTCTTTTGATGTTGAATGTCTCATACAGGTGTAGATGTAATCGATTTTTTATTTTACACAATTTATCCTGTAATTGGAATTTTTACAGTAGAAGCTATTAGTAGATTAATCAAAGCTCCAAAATGGGTAAAATTATGGGTACAAGCAACTGTATCTATTGGGTTTGGAGTATATTATTGGTTTATTTTGCCTGCCCCACAAAATTTTCCGTTAACTGCAATGGTGATGTTTGCACTTGCTATTGCACTTATTTATCAAGGAAGACGTGCAAAAATATCTCCTGACAAAAGTCCTTATTGATTTTAAAATCTTCTAAAAATACGTTTGAAAATATTTGGTTTGTTAGGCTCTCCATCTCGTATTACTTTTTTCTCCCCAAATCTTCTTGCTCTAATCTGACTAAGTTTTACACATCTGTGTTCTTCAGGAAGTCTATGTTCTGAACAAAATGGATCCTTACAATAATTACATTGAAAAGGCATATCAATTAGATCCCCACAGTATGCGCAATTTTCAGATTTCATAATTTCATTACATTTTTTCTTTTAATAAAGGTGCTACAACTTTGCTTAAAATTTGCATTTTCTTAACATCTAAACATTTTTACAATGATAATCAGTTTAGGAAATTTAGATGATTAAAGATAAGGTTGCAATAATTACTGGCGCAAGTAGTGGCATTGGTTTTGCTACTGCATTAGCACTATCAAAAGCTGGTGCTAAAGTTGCTATAGGAGCTAGAAGAGTTGACAGATTGGAAGAACTTGCAAAAAAAATTTCTGCCGATGGTAGAGAAGTATTTTTTCAAAAATTAGACGTAACTCAAAAATCTGAATGTGAAAATTTTGCTAATGCAGTTTTAGACAAGTGGAATTCTATTGATATTCTTGTAAATAACGCAGGTTTGATGCCTTTGAGCTTCTTCAAAAGTCTAAAGGTTGATGAATGGGATAGAATGATTGATGTAAATATTAAAGGCGTATTATATTCTACAGCCGCAGTAATTTCTCATATGAAAGATAAAAAATCTGGTCATATTGTAAATCTCTCGTCTGTAGCTGGAAGAATTGTTTTTCCAGCAGGAAGTGTTTATTGTGCAACAAAACATGCAGTTGCAGCATTTAGTGAGGGATTAAGACAAGAATTTAGTGTACGATCTAACATTAGGGTTACTAGTATAGAGCCTGGAGTTGTTGCAACAGAACTTAATGATACAATTACTGATGAATCATTGCAAGGATTTATTGAAAATGCAAAGAAGATGGAAGCATTACAAGCAGAAGACATTGCAAATGCAATTTTGTATGCAGTTGAATCTCCATCTCATGTAAATGTTAATGAAATCTTGATTAGACCTACAACTCAAGAACGCTAAGTTGACTGATATCCCACATGTTCTAATTTTAGGAGGAGGCTTTGGTGGATTATCAACTGCAAATGAATTAAGAAATTCTTTATCTTCATCACAAGTAAAAATTACTGTAATTGATAAAAAAGACTGGTTTATGGTAGGATTTGCAAAATTATGGATAATTAATGGAACACGAACTTTTGAAAATTCCACCGGTTCATTAAATGAATTAGCAAAAAAAGAAATCAATTTCATTAAAGATGAAATTTTAAAAATTGATCTACAAAAGAAAAATATAAAAATACTATCTCAAAATATTCAATATGATTACCTGATAATTTCTATGGGTGCTGTCTTGGCTCCAGAAAAAATTCCAGGATTAGTTGAAAACGGATTAAATCTATATGATCACAATGATCTTTCAGAAATTCATGACAGATTAGAAAATATAGAATCTGGAAAAATTGCAATATCTATTATGGGAATGCCATACAAGTGTCCACCTGCACCATTTGAGGCCAGTTTACTAATAGATTCTATGCTTAGAAAACGTGGAATACGTAATTCTATGGAAATTGATTTTTACAGTCCTACCCCTATAACTTTACCTGCAGCTGGTCCTGAAGTGAGCAAACAAATTCTTGAACTTCTTAATTCTGAAAAAATTATTTTTCATAATTCATGTAAAATAAAATCTGTCGAATCAAAAAAACTAATTTTTGAAAACAGTGAAGCTGATTTTGATTTACTCTTAGCTATTCCTCCACATATAGCTCCAAAAATTATTTATGATTCTGGATTAGCTGAAGAACCTGGATTCATTTTAATAGATAGAGATTGTAAAACATCTTTTGAAAATGTTTTTGCAATAGGTGATGTTACTAGTTTAACAGTTGCAGAAACAATGGCAGTTCCAAAAGCAGGAGTTTTTGCAGAGGGAGAAGGTATTACAGTTGCAAAAAACATAATTTCAAAAATTCAATCTAAAGAAGAATCAGCACTTTTTGACGGAAAGGGTGGTTGTTTTATAGAATCTGGTAGAGATACTGCATCTATTATCGAAGTGGACATGTTCTCAAATTCAAAACCTTCAACAAATCTTACAGAATCAACTACAGATAATCTTTCTAAAAAAGTGGAATTTGAACAAGAAAGACTAGCAAAATGGTTATAATTCATCTTTATCATCTTTAGCTTTAGAAAGATGTTCTAAGATTGCTTTTACTTCGACACCTAAATCTTGAGTATTTTTGGATAGATTTAGTCTTTCTGGAATATTATTTTTAAAATCTTCATCTTGTAATTCGATACTTCTTTTTTGAACACAATCAAGATGATCTTGATCAGTTGCTGAAATTTTGTGACAAATATTACAAATCTTCATGTATTTGATTAATCAATACGACGATTTAATAATTTCATTTTGTGCTTCTGAGACAAGGGATTGTAGTCTAGCTTGGTATGATACTAGTCTGGGGGACTAGTGGTCGCAGGTTCAAATCCTGCCAATCCCATTACAATTTCAGAATTTTTAATAATACATCAAAATTTTCTCTTGTTTTTTCTTGTTTGTATTGTTTCAATGCACCAATAATTTTTTCTTTGGATGAATTTTTGTAAATTTTTTGAGCTTTTTTTGCAATCCCGGATCCAATAAAAAGTGCTTGAGTTATAGATGTAACATTTGATGGTCTTCGTTTAGTACTGGAGCTTTCAAAATCGATTAAAGTAGATTTTGTCTTTTCTACTATGACATGTTTAGAAATATTACTTAATTCACCATGATCAAAACCTAATTGATCTAATCTATAGCAATCTTCTAAAATTTTTCTGATTGTGAATTTTAATTTTTTTGCACTTCCAATACCTTTTAAAAAATAAACCCATTCACTAATTTTAATTCCTTCTAGATATTCCATCACCAAAAAATTTTTGCTAGCAACTAACATCTTTGGTCCAACATTTACAGAATTCACTAATTTCAGTAAAATTGCTTCATTTTTCATTTCTTTTCTTTGTGAATCAGTTCTTCTAATTTTTAATGCAACTAATTTATTATTTCTTTTTGCAAGAACTACAACTCCTACATATCCTTTACCTAAAATTGCTAGGTTATCAATTATTGTAGGACCTGTAAATGAGATTGATCGAATTTTTAATTTTTCTAACTCAGTAATTCTTGATTTTATTTGACGACTAGTAGCCTTTGGATATCCAAGAATTTTTGAATATGGCTCATTAGAAAGTTTCTTAATTGAAATAAACGAGTGTGCCATCTGTTGAAATCAACTCATTTGCAACCTCTTTAATTGATTTGCTTAAATTTTTCTTTCCTACTGAAATCTTGTAACCTTGTTTAAAATCATTTTGAAGACCTTTTGGAATACCTATTTGAAGATTCTTTTTCAAAAATTCTGACATAAATCTGACTGCATCTGTCTGCTTTCTCTTTTCTACTGAAATTATTTTTCCATTGTTTCCTATCCACATTAATTCTGTATTTCCAAGATTTTTAGAAATAAAACTCTTAGAACTATCTTCCCTAAAAAAATCTGGTCCATCCTTTAAATATATTTCATTAATCCTTGATGATTCCAAGAAGAAAAATAGATAAACTTGATTTTTTTGATCTGTGTAAGATTTACTTCTTAATACATTAAATCCACCTAATTCTAATTGTGTAGACAATGATGAAGTAGCTCTTTTAATCTGTCCCCATATTATATCTGGACTTCTAATTTCAAAATTAAATTTTATAACTAACAAATTTTCCCAATACTTTTTTGAAATTTTTAATTTTTTCTCCTTAAAGAAATCTAAAGTACCTTTATTTTTAAGGCCTCTACAAATTAAAACAAATTTTCCAATATTTTCATTAGATATTGCAGCAGCTAAGTTTCTGTTATTGTCAATAGGATCAATTATTACAATTGATGTTTCAAATTTCTTTGAAGTTTTTCCAATAACTTGATTTTCTTTAATTTTTGATATTGATTTTATAATATTTTCGAAACTTCCAAAATGCAAAATTAAAACCTCTGATACATATCCACTAAATCCTTGTTTTGCAATTTCTGCACCATAAATTCCATTTGATTTTAGAAATGTTTTGAGAATTCTTACATCATTTTTCATTTTTGATGTTAATGATTTTTGCATAAATTTAGTATGAAATGTTGATCTATCTGCAGCACTTTTCCATTCTCCTATTTTTACATCATAAAATGGTACTACATTGATCTTAGTATTCTTAATTTTAGCCTCAACGTATGGATGATCAGAATACCTAACATAAGGAGAATATTTTTTTAATGAATTAAAACCTATTTGTTTTGAAATTTTTTTAAATTTCTCTTCTATTGTGGATTTTTTGAATCTTACAAAAATATCTATATCTGCATCTTTTGATAACCAAGTACCTTTTGCATATGATCCTCCAAATTCTAATCCCACAACTTCTGGATATTTTGCAATTTCTTTTTCTACTAATTTGAATGCTAAATAACCAATTTCATTTTTTGATTTCTCAATTGTTTTTGATGGAATTACATTTTTAGACACTTTACTAATAATTTGTTTCATTTTCTTGCTTTAACCTCCTCTAAATCAGAATAAATTGGTCCACTAGATGTAAGTTCACTTTTTTTTAATTTGAAACTAATTATTTCTTGAATGCCAAAATCTGTCATTTTTTGACTATCTAACTCTTTTGTTATATCTACTACCTTTTTTTTAATCCTAAATATTGTAATGTGAGGTTTGAATGATTTGTCAGGAGAAAATCCTAAAGGTTCTAAGACTTTTTCAACTTTTTTTGCTAGCTGAATTAACATATTACCTCCATTCTCATCAGTACCTATCCAAATTACTCTTGGAAATTTAGGTTTAGGGAATGCACCTATTCCTTTCAAATTAATATTAAAACTTGAAAATTCAATCGTATTAAGTGCATTAATAATTTTTTGAGAGATTTCATCTGAAATCTCTCCTAAAAATTGTAATGTAAAATGTAAATTTTCTGCATCAACAGGTTTTGCGTTGATGTTAATTTTATTTTGAAATTTTTTTATTAAATGAATAACATCATTATTTAAAATTTCTACTGCTACAAAAGTTCGCATCACAACATTCTTTGATGTATCTTTATAATAATTTCCGGTAACTTGATAGACAAGTCTCTTTTTTGTCAATATATGACAAAACTAATTGTATGTCTAACAGGCATGCCTGGTGCTGGAAAATCCACCATTGCTGAAAGTTTGGAATCAAAAGGATACAAAATTATCAATATGGGAAATGTTGTTAGGGAAGAAGCAAAAAAAAGAAATTTAGAATTAACAAGATCAAATCTTGGGAAATTAATGCTTGAACTCAGAGAAAAAAATGGTCCAGGCGCTATAGCAGAATTAGTAAAACCACAAATAGAATCTTCTACAGCTAACGTGATTCTAGTAGATGGGGTACGATCAAATGATGAAATACAAGTACTAAAAAAATATGGTACTGTAAAACTATTAGCAATTCATGCTTCTACAGATACAAGATTTAATTTTCTACAAAAAAGAGGGAGGTCAGATGATCCACAAACAAAAGAACACTTTGAAGAAAGGGACAATCGTGAATTAGGAGTTGGAATTAGCAATTCAATAGCTTTATCTGATTATGCAATATCAAATATAGGCTTGACAAAAGATGAATTAATCAAAAATGTTTATGAAATTATTCAAAGTTGGATAGAATGAAAATTCCAAATATTGATTGCATAATTCAAATGACAAGTACTTTACATCCTTCTGAAGATCCTGAAAAAGTTAAAAAAGCAATTTCAAATATTTTTCCATATTCTACAATAAAAACTGAACTTTTTTCGATAACAGCACAATCAAAAGAATTAAGATCATTTGAAAAAATTTATGAAACAATTCATTCAAAAAAATCTCAAAACATCTACCGTCGTTATCTTGAAAAAAATTTAGATAATAATACAACCTGGTTTTATCTTAACAAACAGGCAGCTTTTGTTGAACAAATAACAATTTGTGAAGAGGCAGAAGAATCCTCTTTGGGACCAATTAAGGTAATTCTTACGTCGTCAAATATTGATGGAATAATTGATTGGATTATTTTAGGAAATTAACAAAACTTAGTTAAGAAAATTCACTCTATTTTGATTATTTTTTTTAGTATGAATCTAAAATCATTTTTTTTGAATTATAATAAAATGTTCATAAAATTAGGTATAATTGCAGGTATTTTGATATTAGGAGGCATGATATTTTCTAATGAGATTGATATCTTATTTCCCTCAACTTCTGCAAGTGTAATTGATTCTTTCAAAAACGACGTATCAAATTTTGGTTCTAAAGCTTCAAATTCAGTTGAAGAAAGAATTGATGATTCAATTGATAAAATAATAGATAAAACAGGAGATATCTCTAATGAAATAAGCCAAACTGGAAATAAATTTTCCAATGAAATGTCTGAAGCGGGTGAATCTTCTCAAAAACTCATTAACGAAAAAATTTCTAATCTTAATCCTATCGAATCTATTAAGAATATCTTTGTAACTAATTCAACTTCATAAAATTCAAAATCAATTGGTTCATCATCTGTTTCATCACCATCTATTAATCCAACTATAATACAAACTAATTCTCTAATAACATGTGAAACACTTTCTTTATTCACAAAGCAACAATCTGATGACAATATCATTCTTCAAATTCTGATTCTAGTGAGAAAACAAAGAATGTTAATGTTATAATTAGAACTCTAAACAAAGAAATTTTTTCTGATACATATTTTACTTCAATATTTGAAACTGCTGTAAATAATGCAATAAGAATTCCTTACTATGTAGATATGATTATTAATCATCAAGATTATGGTACAGTTTCTTCATCAGTATTAAATCCAGGTGATTCCTCTGATTCAAATATTAATGATGTATTTTCACAAAAATAATTTAATTTTTTTTAAACAATGATACAAATTTAGGTAAAGAAATGGCTCCTGTATTTCTTATAACTAAATCCATTTCAGACGACATTTCAGTATTTTCAGGATTAATTTCAATCAATACTGCATTATTTTGTTTTGCATAGATAGGTAATGTATTTGCAGGTGATACAACTAGAGATGTTCCAACAATTACCATTAAATCACATTGACTTGCAAGAATCATGGCTTTTTGCCAAATATATTGTGGCAAAGATTCACCAAACCATACTACATCAGGTCGTAAAATATTCCCACATTCACACAAGGGTAGAATTTCTGAAATTTCTGATACTATTTCTTCTTTATAATCACAAACTGAACATTTGATCTTAATGATGCTTCCATGTAACTCTAATACTTTTGTGCTTCCTGCTTTTTGATGGAGTCCATCAATATTTTGTGTTAAAACCGATACTTTGACATATTTTTCTAGTTCGGCAATTGCCTTATGACCTGGATTTGGCTGTGCAGCAAAAATATTTGTCCTTCTTTCATTATACAACTCCCAAACCAATTTTGGATTATCATAGAATGCCTCAATTGTTGCTAATTTCATAGCATCATACTTCCTCCATAATCCCTCTTTTCCTCTAAATGTTGGAATTTCACTTTCTTGAGAAATTCCTGCTCCTGTTACAAAGACGATTTTTTTAATACTATCAATTTGGTCTTTGATTAATTCAAACATCTTATTTGATCTCTATTTCTAAAAGATCTCTTGCAGTAATTACTGAATCATGAATTTTTCCTGCTTCTTCTAAATGTCCCACTTCATCTTTGTATCTTGCTGAAAAATGTGTTAAAATTAAATTTTTTACTTTTGCATCTTTTGCTATTGTTGCAGCTTGTTTTGCAGTAGAGTGGCATGTATCTTGTGCTCTTTGTTTTTCTTCATCTAGAAATGTAGAATCAAATACCAGATAATCACAACCTCCAAAAAATTTTTCTAATTCTTTAGTAGGTATTGTATCCCCTGAGACACCAATCTTTTTTCCAGGACGTTTTTCTCCTAATATCTGATCTGGTTTTATTATTTTTCCGTTAATCTCTATTTCATTTCCATTTTGTAATTTATTCCACAACTCTCCTTCTGGTATTCCTAATTTTTTAGCTTCATCAATATTGAATCTTCCCGGCTTATCCTTTTCTATAAATAAATATGAAAATGCTGTAACTGAGTGATTTGCTTTACAAGCATAAATTAAATATTTTTTATCTTCAAAAACTTTACCTTCTTTAATGATAGTAATTAAAACAGGAAATGATAATCCAAAATTTAATACTTTGATGTTAACAGCAATAAACTCTTCAATTCCATCTGGCCCAAAAATTTCTAAAGTTTCTGTTCTATTTTGCATAGACATTGTTTGCAGCAATCCCAAAATCCCTATACAATGATCTCCATGTAGATGTGTTACAAACATCTTCATTTTTTTATTCCATCCTAAACCTGATTTCATATAGGAAATTTGTGTTGCTTCTCCTGCATCAAACATTAGAATTTCACCTTCTCTTTCTAAACAAATACAGGATAGACCTCTTTTCTCAGTAGGTTGAGCTGCTGATGTTCCTAAAAATACAAGTTTCATTTTATCAAAATTGTCCTTGTCAAGCTTTTATGCCTATAGATTTCATATTTTTTAATTCCCTTTAATCTTAATTTACTATCTAATTCTTTTTTGTACATGATTCCAATTCTTTTACATTTAGGCACAATTGAGAAAAATCTTTTCAGGATTTCCTCTGGTTTTTCTGATGCCTTTGAGGATCTTCCATACGGTAAATCAGTAACAATACCGTCAATTTCTTCAGATATATTTGATAATTCTTGAAAATCTGAGTTGAAAACTTTTGATTTGTAACCATTCACCATAAGATTTTCTTTTGAAATTCTACACATTTTTTCATCAAAATCTAATCCAATTGCACGAATTCCCATTGATTCAGCCTCTACGAGAGTTGTACCTGTACCACAGAATGGATCACAGATAGTTTCATCTTCTTTCATTCCTACTAGATTTATCATAACCCTTGTTAATTTCCAATCTAATTCATGAGGATATTTTCTAATCTTTTTAGGTCTACTCTCTTCTTTAACTCTTTTTGAAAATCCAAAAAAGTTTTCTTTATCTGTAAAAATTAGATATACCGTAATGTCAGAATCTTCTAATTTTACTTTTGCACTAGAAAACTTTGATATCATATCTCCCATAGACCTCTCTAATTCAGGAATATTGAATTGATTGGATGACAGATTGATTATTCTACAAGCAAAGGTTTTAGCATTTTTTAATGCCCACAAATTTTCTTCATCTAAAAATAATCGTGACATCTTTTTAAATATCTGACCAGAAATTTTTACAAATGATGCACGCTTTGAAATTTTTTCCCAATTTGTTTTTGATTGGATAATTACTAAATTTGAAATTATTTTAACTTTAGAAAATCTATCATACAATTTTGATAATGCAATTATTTCATCAGTAGCAAGTTCTAGATAATCTTTAGATAAAATAAAAAAACTTTCTGGCATTATACTATTGCCTTTGCAATTGTATTTGATATATCTACTACTGACGTTTTACCTGGAATTGTATTTGCACTAACAATTTTTGTGACTCCTGCTTTTCTGATTTTATTTTCTGCATTATTCATTAAAAGCGCATGTGTACATGCAACATACACTCTTTTGCATTTTTGTTTTTTGAGAAATTGTATAGCTTTAACAATACTTCCTCCTGTACTTATCATATCATCAACTAGAATTAGATCTCTTCCTACAACTTCTACATTTTTAGTTTGAATCTGTACCTTACCTGTTTTTCTATCTCTCTTTTTTTCTAAAGCGATATACTCTGAACCAAATTCTTTTGCAAATTCCCTTGCTCTTTCCTTTCCACCCTGATCAGGGGATACAATAAGAGGATTTTTTAGCCTCAATTTCTTAAAATACTGTACAAGATCTGGAATTGCAGTTACATTTTTTGTATTTATAGCAAAATGCTTAAACCCAATCAGACTGTGAATATCAACTGCGATAACTTTTGATGCACCTGCACCTTTGAATAATTTCCCAAGAACTTTCATCGTTACAATCTCGCCAGGCAAAAACTCTCTGTCCTGTCTTGCATATCCCATGTATGGAATTACAGCAATTACTTCAGATGAAATTTCTTTAGCTTTTGAAACCAGTGATAACGCTTGTATCAAATTAGTATCAACTGGTGGATAAATTGACTGTACTACAACTGATTTTTTCTTTGATAGCTTTCCATTTAGCGTAATCTTACTTTCCCCATCAGCAAAAACTCTAATCTCTGATTTTACAAGATTTGCCTTTATCTTATTAGATAATTTTCTTGCTAAATCTTCAGATGATTTTCCTGAAATTATTGATATATTACTCAACAAGAAAATGTGATTTGATGGGATTCTTAAGTTTTGAGAAAACTAATCCTCTCCGCCTCCACGACCTAAATCACCAATACCAAATTCATCGATGACTTGGTTTCTTTCTTCATCAAGCTTTCTAATTTCCTCATCCTCCCGCTTTTCATCTCCTTGATACACTGTTCTAATTGGCCATGGGATTCTAATATCATATTTTTTAAATTCTTCATACATGATTGTCCTGATGTCCGTTTTAGTTTTGAATTGTGCACCATAATCCCTAACATAGACCCATAATGAAAAATCAAGTGATGAATCATTAAATTTGTTAAATCTAACAACGGGTTGATTTATGTCAACATGAATATCTTTGTCACATCCACAACTAGGTTTATTGTTATCCAAGTAAGGACATCTTTGTTGTCTAACGAGATGTCTTCCTCTTTCATCTATAACCTCTTTCATAGCACGTTTGCCAATCTTAACTAAAATTGCAGCTACTTGCTTAGGATTATTTAGATAAGAAACTCCTACTTCAACAATTGCAGGCACCATTTTAATTTCTTTTGAATAATTGATTATTTGAGAATTAACAAGCTGCCTTGTTGGAATTACTGCATATGATTCATTTAATGCATCACGAACGAAAGTTACTCTGGGAGTAATTTTATGCACATATCCATTATATCCAGTATCTAATTGAACACGTTCACCTTCTGCAAAAATCTTATCTTTTCTAATCAATATGTACGCAAAATAATTTTGCATTGTTTCTTGCAATGCTAAACCTATACCTATAGCCAAACCTCCTGTAGCAGTTGCAAGGATTATCAAATCTATTCCCCACCAACTGATTACTCCAAGTATTACTGCTACAAATAGTCCAAGTGGTAAAATCTGAGAAATTGATTTTGGAAGATCTTTTCTTTTTCTTTTTGCATAACCTGGTGGTTTTGAACCAGAAATTACTGGATCAAATCCGCCAAATCTTTTTTCTTCTCTCCATGTATCTATAGGGAAAATTTCTTCAACATCATGTCCAGGTTTTAGCTTTTTCCCAGATTCATTATTTCCAGAAATACAATCATTATAATATTTTTCATATTTCCCTCTTTCAGATATTTTCCATTCTTCAAATGGATCTTTAACTAATTGCTCAAAACTTCCAATTGGTAATCCTTTTGATGTTCTAAATTCTTCCAGAAATTTCCTTCCTTCTTCTGTCTTTAGCTTTTTTTCAAATTCTTCTTCAGTTAATTCATCTGGTGTATGTTTTGGAGGAACCCATTTGTAGAATTTATGAAATAGATCACCAACATCATCTGAAAATCCACGTAATTCTTTCCATGATTCAAAATCTGCTTTCTCTAAATTGGATTTTTCTTTTTTACTAAGTACTATTGGAATTAAATGAGCAATAGAGTATCCAATAACAAGAATGTTTATTGTATTAAGAATCTTTGCAAATGTTTCACTAGGAGTTAGTTTTCCCTCTGCATAAACTGAAACATCATTTTCAAACAGAGTAAATGATTGTATGTAGAAATTTACTGAGGTAATTAGTATAATAGCAAAAAATGGTAAAACTACTACTCTGACAAATCTTGAAAGATGTGGTCGTACATAATTCAATTTTTGCTTCATTACCCATTTTGAAAATGTACGATAAATTACTACAATTCCAATAATACCTATAATTAATACAATAAACGCTGCCTGAAGAGATTCAGATGAAGCTAGAAGCTGCGAAATACCTTGAAACTGGTCTACTTGACCTGATACCGCTTCAATTACTTCTTCAGCCATTTAAATCCCTTTTTCTCTTTTTTTCTATCATACATAGGTTAACCTGAACTCTCATTCTTGTTAGAATTTTTAATAAAACTATTATAAAATTTAAAATTTTTCACGCATAAGAAACCTATAACCTTTAACAATGACATTGTACTAATGATAAGGTGACCTATCAAGAAACAATTTGGGGCAATTCTCCATCACTAAAATCCTACACGTTATCTAATTTTCGAACTATTCCACAAATTCAGAATATTGGGGAAGAAACTCAATTTGAAATGGAAGTTGTTGGAAATGTTTTACCATTTAAAGCAAACAACTATGTTGTTGAGCAATTAATTGATTGGAATAATATTCCTAATGATCCAATGTTTGTACTAACTTTCCCACAAAAAGGAATGCTAAAACCTGAACACTATAAAAAAATGGCAACAGCATTAAAAAACAATTTAGATAAAAAAGAAATTACATCCATTGCAAATGAAATTAGGTTACAACTAAATCCACATCCTGCAGGTCAAATGGAACTAAATGTTCCAACATTAAAAGATGGAACAAAATTATATGGAATGCAACATAAATATAAAGAAACCTGTCTTTTCTTTCCAAGTCAAAGTCAAACATGTCATGCATATTGTAGCTTTTGTTTTAGATGGCCACAATTTGTTGGAATGGATGAAATGAAATTTGCAATGCAAGAAGGAGAACAACTAGTGCAATATGTTAAAGAACATCCAGAGATTAGTGATATATTATTTACCGGTGGGGATCCAATGATTATGAAAGCAAAAATTTTCTCAAAATACGTTGATACCTTACTAGATGCAAAACTTCCAAATCTGAAAACAATTAGAATTGGAACAAAAGCTTTATCATACTGGCCTTACAAATTTTTGACAGATTCTGATTCTCAAGAAATGCTAGATGTATTTAAAAAAATTGTTGATAGTGGATTACATGTTGCAATCATGGGCCACTTTAATCATTTGAATGAATTATCAACAGATGCAGTCAAAAATGCAATAAAAGCAGTGAGATCTACTGGTGCAGTTATTAGAACACAATCTCCACTTTTAGCACACATCAACGATGATGCTGAAATGTGGGCAAAAATGTGGACCAAACAGGTTCAATTAGGATGTATTCCATATTACATGTTCGTTGTAAGAGATACTGGCGCTCAGCATTACTTTGGTATTCCTTTAGTAAAGGCATACCAAATTTTCAAAAAAGCATATTCTTCAGTTAGTGGATTGGCAAGAACTGTTCGTGGGCCTAGTATGTCTGCAACTCCAGGAAAAGTACATGTTATTGGAACTGCAGATTTACACGATCAAAAAGTAATTGTTTTAAGATTTTTACAAGGCAGAAATCCTAATTGGGTACAAGTTCCATTTTTTGCAAAATACGATGAAAATGCAATTTGGCTAGATGATTTGAAGCCTGCACTAACTGAAAAATTCTTCTTTGATGAGGAGATGAAAAATTTCAAAAAATCTAACCCACTCGATGACTATCCTGAATCTTAGAATTTATCTGTGAAAATTAGTAGAAGGTTTTTAAAATCAAATTAAGTTTTTTTAGTATTGAAAATAAAACTCCTGTTATTACTTTTGTTAATTATTCCAGGTTTAGCAGTAACTGCATATGGACATACAGTTGACTCTGTTGGTGAATATAGAGTAGAAATAGGTTGGATGAATGAACCAGTAGTTTCTGGGGAAACAAATGCAATTGAGTTTTATGTTAGTCCACTTGAACCTGGATTAGAACTTGAAGATCAAGTTTTTAAAAATGGAATTACAGGATTAAAAAAAGCAATTAAAATAAAATTAATCTACAAAGATGAAAGTATAACACTTCCTTTATCTCCTGATCATAATATTCCAGGAAAATATTATGCATTTATCAATCCAACTGTTTCTGGATTTTATCAAGCAAATATTTTGGGAACAATTAAAGATACTCCTATTAGTTTGTCAATGCATCCACCAAAAGTTGAAGAACGGGCTTACATTGAATTTCCTGAACCTATAGATCTTACATTGACTCAAATAATTGATGGTCATACTACATTAATTGGTGACATGAATGATTTGAAAGAATCAGTTAATTCTCTTCAAGAATCAAAACAACAAATAGATGTAGGATACGTTGGTATTGGAGTTGGTATAATTAGCATTTCTATTGCTATAACTGCACTTGTAAAATCTAAAAATAACTAATTAGAATTTGAAATTTTATTATGTTTTTTAAATGATTGTCTTAGTAGTATTGGTCCAATAATAATAGTACCTAATATTACAAAAATTAATGTTGAGAAAATACTTTCTGAAATAATTCCATACGCTAATCCCAACCCTGCAGTGATAAATGCAATCTCACCTCTAACAATCATTCCGTATCCTATTCGTAATCCTTTATTCTTATTTTTGAATAGTATGATCGCTGGAATTCCTGAACCTAAAATTTTACTAAGAATTGCAATTATCAAAATTACAAAAAATAAAACTATATCTACATTCAAAATATTGGAGATATCTACATGTGCCCCCATTATTGCAAAGAAAAATGGTGCAAAAATAATTTGTAATTCTCCAACAAATTCTTTAACTGATCTTACTAACTTTGAACCTGCAAGTCCCATTCCTGCTGCAAATGCCCCCACAATAGGATTTAGACCAATGATTGAAGCAATAGCTGCCATACCAAATGCTGAACCTAATGCTGTTGCTTGTTTTGTTCCACGAGATTCAAGAGTTGTTGGTCTTGTTATTGCTACTGCATGAATTATTTTTGGAAGTAAAAATACTGCACTTAACAGTAGAATAATCCATAGAATTAATGATTCTGATACTTCAAACAATACTGTCTCCAATGATGGGAAAGAATGTGCAATTACTATAGAAATTATTGCTGATAAAATAGCTAACCCCAGTACATCATCAAATACTGCAGCATTAACCAAAATATTTCCCTCCTTTGTTTCCTCTTTTCCTAATTCCTCCAAAATTGTTACAGCTGCTGCAATACTTGTTGCACTTAGTGTTGCGCCAATAATCATTGCAACCATCCAATCAATTCCAAATAAAATTGAAATTCCATATCCAAGTCCTAATGGAACAATTACGCCAACCGTGCCAATAATTACAGCTTGAATTCCTACATGCTTTAAACTAGAAAAAGTGAAATGAAGACCAGCTGAAAATAAAATTATGATTCCAGCGATTTGCCAAAATGATAGCATTAATTCATTTAATTCTACTAATGGTCTATCAAAGAATTGTATCCAACCTCCTAATGCAAATGGACCTAAAATTATTCCACCGCTCACAAAACCGATTATTTCAGAAATTCCAAAATGTTTACAAATTCTACCTAGTATCATTGAAGGAATAACTAAAACCAAAATTCCAACTAGTGTAGGAATTACATCAAATTCTGTTACCATTGACCATTAAACTTGAATTGAATTATTAAAACTAATTTTAAAAATTAAATTTGAGATATATTGTCAGATTTAGCCGTAGACTTTTTAGAAATCTTGTAAAAAACCGCACCAATTCCAATAATTGCTAATCCTACAAACACAATCTCAATTTGAAATTGAAATCCCATGTAGATTGAAATCCCTAACCCAAAAAGTGGAAGAATTGGAAATTTACCAACATTTATGGGAATTCTAAATTTTCGTTCTATATCAGGTTCTGTATAACGCAAAACAATAACTGCCAAATTTACTGCAGCAAAAGTTATCACAATTGCAAAAACTGTAATGTTTGCAACAATTACAATATCTCCAACCAATGTAAAAGCCAATGAAATTATCAGAATCATAATAACTGCAATCCAAGGAGTTTTTGTTTTAAAATGAATTTTCCCTAATATTGAAGGAAATACTTTTTCTCTTGCCATTCCATAAAACATTCTAGAACCTGCAACAAGTGTAATCAAAACAGTATTGGTTATGGCAAAAAGAGCTATTGATGAAAGTAAGATATGTGCCTCTGATCCTAACCCTCTTTCAGCTACTAGTGCAATTGGAGCAGCTGAAGTTGCTAGTTCTTCCCAACTTACAACTCGTACTACAGCTAAAGAAACTAGAACGTATATTATCCCAGATATTAAAACAGACAAAATTATTGCTCTAGGAATTGTTTTTTTAGGTTTTCTTACTTCTTCAGCAATGTTTGCCATATCTTCAAATCCAATAAATGCAAAAAATATCAAAACAAATGCAATAACAATTCCAGTAAAACCCGATGGACTTTCAAGATAGTTTACAGGTTCTGGACTACTAAATGTAAAACCAATAACAATTATCAGTATTAATCCTGAAGCTTCAATTATCGTAAAAATAGTATTAGTCCAAGATGATTCTCTAATTCCTACAAAATTTACAATTGAAAGAATAACTAACAAACCCATAGCAGAAATAATAATTGGAATATCTACAAATTCAGCAAAATATCCACCAAATCCTAATGATACTGTTGCAGCAGTAATTATTGATGTGATTGCAGTCAACCATCCTATTAAAAATGCGAAAAAATTATTTTTGAATGCATTTTTAACAAAAACATATTCTGCAGCAGCTTTTGGAAATACTGATGATAATTCAGCATAACTTAATCCTGCAAACAATGCAACTATAGATCCTAATACAAATGCAATCCATACAGAATCTCCTGCAATACCTACAGCTTCTCCAATTAAGACATAGATGCCTGCACCCAAAATCAAACCCACACCATACATGGTAAGATGAAATAGTCCCATGTGCCGCTTTAATTCAGACATTTATCGCTAAACCTAAGAAACCAGAAAATTTAATCCATGTCCTACCATATATGCAACACTTGCTGCAGTACCGCCAATGATTAATGTTATAATTCCTGAACGCATCATTGATTTTTTAACAATTTTTCCTTTAATCATTCCTACTAGAAAAAATGCAGCAAGAACCAATACTGTAGAATAAGTAAAAGCTTCTGAATTTGGATCAATTCCAATCATCATAAAGATCATGAATGGAATTAATGGAATTATTCCAATGATATTAAAACCAACAAAAGTGCTCACAGAACTATCAAATGGATTCCTTTCATCCTCGATTAGCCCTAACTCTTCTTTCATCATGGTATCTATCCAAACTTTTCTTCTAGATGTGATAATTCGAACAACATCTTCTAATAATTCATCTTTGAATCCCTTTTCTCTGTAAATTTCTCTTATCTCTTCTCTTTCTTGTTCTGCTAGATTATCAATCTCCCATTCTTCTTGTCTCCTCTTCATTTGAACAAATTCATTTCGTGCCTTTGATGCTTGATAATTTGCAGCGGCCATTGAAAATCCATCTGCAAATAGATTTGCAAATCCTAAAATCAAAATAATTCCAGGAGATAATAATGCTCCAACTACTCCTGCAACTATAGCAAAAGTTGTAACAGCACCATCAATTGAGCCATAAATAAAATCATCAAAATGCCATTTCATATTGATGCAAGAGATCTTGTTACATCAGTCTTACTAAATATTCCTGCAATACTATTATTGCCATCAAGAACAATTAAACCACTAACATTATTTTCCAAGAGAATTTTACATGCAACTGCTAAATCTTCATTGAATTTTACAGTGATTAATCCTTTAGTCATTACATCTCTTGCCAAAGAAATATTTCCAAATCCTTCTTTTGAAAGAAATCCTCGTCTAATGTTTTCTGAAAGATTAAATCCAGAATAGTCTTCTTCACTACCAAGTTCTATTGAAATTCTAAATAAATCTCTAAACGATATAATTCCAACTGCTTCTTCATTTTGATTTTTCACAATAATTCTTGAGATTTTTTTTTCTAACATTTTTCTTACAACTTTATACAACGGAGCAGCAGTATGAGTAAATTCATAATCATGAGTCATAAAGTCTACTACTTTCTTTTTACCTGAAAAGTTTTGAGCAACAAATGATATCAAATCACTTTTTGTAATAATTCCTTTAACTTCCCCATTTTCTCCAACTGCTAATGAACTAATTCCTTTTTCAACCATAATTTTCGCTGAATCTTTATGATTTAATCCCTGATCTACAAATTCAATGGGTTTCATAATTTTAGTAATAGGAATATCGTCTAGTCCCTGCACTGAAGTTTCTGAAAATAAAAACAATCCTATATCTTTCTCTGTGATTATTCCAACATGTTTTCCATTATCTACAACAATTAGCCTGCTAATTTTTGTATTCAATAGCATTCTAATTGCATCTGAAATTGTTGAATTTTTTAGAATTGAAATTGGTTTATTTGCTATTTGTGATATTGACAATTCTTTTTTTAATAGATTTTTTGTATAAAAACTAAAGTATTATTTCCAATTTTGATTATATTTCACCATTTCAATATTTAAAATAATGACTCTTTTTATATTGGAAGGTTCTGAATTTTAAACATGGCTAAATTCAATAAAATTCTAGTACCTCTTGATGGTTCTACAAACTCAATGAGAGGATTAGATAGAGCTATTGAAATTGCAAAAGGTGGTAATGCTGAAATCACTGGATTCTATGTATTTCATTTACCAATAACAGCAGGAATAAAATATACACAAAAAATGAAAGATGAAGCACAGAAAAAAGCTGTCAAAGCAATTGGTCCTGCAATGAATAAAGCTCAAAAGACTGGTGCCACGTTCAAATACAAAACTGGCGGTGGTAATACTGGATCTGAAATTGTCAAATTTGCAAAAAACGGAAAATTTGATATGGTAGTAATTGGTGCAAGAGGTATAGGTGGAGCTAAGGAAACATTCCTTGGAAGTACCTCAAATTACGTCATGCACAAAACAAAGATTCCTGTATTAGTAGTAAAATAGTTCATTTCGAACTTTTTTCATTTTTTCATATACTTGATATTCTGTACGTAATAACCTACAAGTATAAGGAATATGAAAATTTAATTTTGATGGTGTAAAATATGGTGGAAAATAATTATGAGATTTTAGGAATACTCGAAGGCTCAACAGAGAAGGAAATTAGAGATGCATTTAGACGATTAGCACTTCAATACCATTCAGATCGTGGAGGAGAAAACGATCAATTTATCAAAATTAAACAAGCATATGAGGATCTCAAAATTGGTAAAAAATATCCTGATACAGATATTGAAAAAATTAAAAATTCAAGAGTATATTCTGATGATTCGGAAGCTGATATTAGAAGAAAAAATCAGATCCTAGGTCAAGAATTATCTAAAGAAATGAAAACTGCTGAAGAATGGGCAGCAGCTTTGAATAGATCAAATGCTACTGGAACAAGACTGTTTGGTTCAAAAACTCTTGGAGAAATTGAACTAGAAAGAAAAGCAAATGGTGCTTTATCAATTAAAGGAAATTTCATGGCTGGAAATCTAACTTACAATGGTCCAATAATCATGCAAGGAAGTATAACAAGTCCATCATGGACACAGGAATTTAAAACAAATATTCATCTCACTTCAGGAGATTTCAAATTTATCGATCCTATAGAAAATAAATACAGAATTGACAATGGTGCTACAATTATTGTAGATAATGGAAATATTGTAGTTGGAAATATTTTTGGTAGAAAGATCAGAGTAGAAGATCCAGATGGAAAAGTTGGGATATTTCAAATTCAAGAGCATAGAACACACATTTCAGCTCCTAAAGGAAAAGTTATTGCTGAAAATCTTGTTAATACAGTATCTATTGAAGCAGATTCTATTATTGTTCTTAATGTAGAAGACGATGTAAAAATTTCTGCGCGTGAAATTTTGATTTATGGAGGAAAATTCACATATGATTCTATAATTGAATTGAAACAAGGTGGTTTAATTCGATTTTTTGAAAACTTTTCAATTCAAGGATTAAGTGGTGATGCAATAATCAAACTTGAAAATGGCAAAAAAATCAGATTGTTTGATCTAAAAACCAAAAAAATCAGAGATTTAGCTGATGAATTTATCCCAAATAAGGAAAATTATGGAAAAGATGATACATTAGTCGGACATGGATTTATAATTACTTATGATATGCTAGATAATCTTTCAAAAAAACCATCTAAAAAACAAAGTAGTTGGAAATCTAAATTTAGTTTTTCAAAAAATTAACTAATTCATATTTTTTTAAATTACAAAAGGAAATTCTATTAGTTATGATTGTTTCTTCCCAAATCCATCTAATCCCTTTCTTCTAACTTCAAAAACATTATAATCATATTTCTGCTTTAATTCAATGACACATAATTCAACAAAATCATATTCACTGAGTTTCTTTACCATTTTATACAAATTTTCACCAATTACAAGACTATTTCTTGCACACAGTGAATTAATTTTAAAACAACGATTTACTGTAGGACCAAAAATATCGCTAATATTTGATGTGGTACTCTCTGCAACCTTTACAGAACCATATGTTAAACTAATTTTATAATCTAATTTAGGTAAATTTGCAGCAGTAAGCTGTTCTTGTAATTTACTATGAGATTCTATCATAAATAAAGAACATTCTAAAATATTTTTTAATACTTTTTCATCTTTAATGTCTACATTTGCAAATCTAAACATTAGAGCATCTCCAATGTTTTTAACTACTTGACCATTGTAGTTATGAATAATTTTGGCCATGAAATTTAGAAAAATTTCATACAATTTAGTAATATCCTGATCAGATAATTTAGACGATATTCTGGTAGAATCTGACATATCAATTACTCCAACACAATCATTTTGTTCATGCTGGGAAAATTTCAACAACATATCACCTTCAAGCTGTTTGATGACCTCTTCTTTCTGTTTAATTTCAATTAATGACTCTTGTAGTTTTTGTGCCATTGAATCAAATGCATGAGACAACTCTCCAATTTCATCTCCTGTCTCAATTTTGGTTCTTACATCAAAGTCTCCACTTGAAATTTTATTGGCTGCATTTTTCAATTTAATTAGTGGTCTTGAAAAGGATTTTGATATTACAAAAGCAACAATTCCCATTATTATGGTAATTATTATTCCTGTTTGGAGTATTCTTTCCTGTAGAATTATTATTGGTTTTTCTACTTCTGATTCATCAATTTCTACTAGTAAAACAATTCCTAAATCATCTGCACAATAAGTTGATCCAAAAATTGGAATATCTCTATAATCTGTATAGAATCCCACATGTTCTTCCCCTTCATTGAAGCATTTTTGAACTCCCAAAGTATCCACTTTTTGTGAAAATACTGCATCTTCAAAAAATCTAGATTCAGATAACATCAAAAATTGATCACTTACAATGTATACTTCACCTGTTTCTCCTAAACCACTTCTATTAATCAAAACATTATCAATAGAAGCTGTTCTCATTCTTGAAATTATTACCCCTATTGGTTCGTCGCCTTTTTTACTATCACCAGCAAAAACTGATGAAACTACAACCATTTTCTTACCAGATTCAGCTGGTTCAAATTCAATAAAAGATTCTGTTAAACCTCTTTTAAAAAATGGGTTTTCAATAAAATCTTCATCGATATTTCCTCCCAGAGAAAAGAAAACTTTTCCATTGGCGCCAATTATTTTCACATCTTCAAATCCTATAGAAAACCCAATTAGTTCTTGGAATGCTTGAACTTGAATCAAGAAATCTCTACGATTATTTTCTTTTAACTCTTGAAATTCATTTTCAGAAGATTCATTCAATTTTGAAATTAAAAGTTGAATCATTGGATCACTTGCAAGAATATTATTTTGTTCAATTCTTGATTCAAAAAGAAGCCTAAGTGTGTCTCCACGTACTGTTGATTCTCCCAGTAATTGATCTGCTGCTCTTTCCTTTAGAATTTGATCAGCATAATTGAAACTAAGAAATCCTGTAATTGAAAGAGCAATAACTGATACAGTCAGTACTAATAAAATTAGTTTTTTACCAAGATTAAACGAGATCGACATTTTGATTCATTCTTAATTTTATCTGCATATCAAGGCTTCTAAGATTCTTGAGTAAATCATACCTAAAAATTTTTTTAACCTGATAGCTACTTCTCATTGATGAAAATAACATCAAGTATTTAATTAATGAATCAATGATTCTAAAATGTGAAATTTCTAATTTTCTCAGCAATTTTTGCCATTTTAGCCTCAACTCCTATTGTATATGCCAATGAATACATAATTGATATTCCCCTAGGGGCGTATAATCCTGAATTAAATACTCCTGCAGAAGTTTGGTATGATCCTCCACAACTTTTTGCTACAGTTGGGGATACAATTACTTGGTATAATGATGACAAAGAAGGTCATACAGTTACCAGTGGAGAGGGTTCAGGAAGATTTGGATGGATGAGTGATAATTTTGGAACTCCAAATGGAGTTTTTGATAGTGGCAGATTCATGCCAGGCGAATCATGGTCTTACACATTTGAAGAATCTGGAACCTTTTCCTATTACTGTATTATTCATCCCTGGATGGAAGGCGTTCTAATAATTGAAAAAGTAATTCCAGACTATCCTCATGATGCAACTGGTACAAAAATAGAATTTCCACTATTACAATACACTCCAGATTTAGCCTTAGAAGTCAACCTATCCTGGGATCCACCTGTGATTAAAACTCATGAAAAAATACAATTTGTATATCAATTCTATGATCCTCAAACAAATTCAAATCTTGCAGAAATGAAATATAATTTTATTATATTTCAAAATGGAAAAGAGATTTTTCGAGATGAAGGACTAAGTCAAATTGGTGGCGATTATAGAAATTTTGTCTTTAGTGATTCTGGTTCAATCATAATAAGAATAGAAGGAATTCACACACCCTCTATCTTTGCTGAAGAAAGTGTTACTGTATTTGGAAATATAGAAAATAAAGAACAAAGATCAGTTGATTTTACTTCCGCAGTTTATGATAATCCAGAAAAAACTACTCATGAAACCTATCACATAAAACCTGCACAAAGACTAACAACTTATTACGAATTAATGCTAATTATTATTCTTGTTCCTGGTGTTTTGTTTATTGGAGCAATGCTTTGGTTAAAGAAAAAACCAAATACTCCACAAGAAAAGCCTGGCGCTGTTAAAATCTAAAATAATAAAAAGAAATTAAAAATTGATGAATTAATCTAATCGATTAATTCAGTCCAACCTTTGACGAAGACTGAGTTCTTGTAGAGTGGAACT
>Ga0224512_10000114_pt1 | contig 87402 bp, 96 predicted proteins | sample SF_May12_sed_USG_4_FD_169103 | JGI IMG/M metagenome (GOLD analysis project Ga0224512, IMG submission 169103) | Sediment microbial communities from San Francisco Bay, California, United States - SF_May12_sed_USGS_13 | ecosystem: Environmental > Aquatic > Marine > Sediment | place: USA... | reverse complement strand
TGAAATTTTTATTAATAGACGAGGTTTACAACCAATGAATTGTCTGAATCTGAAAATCTTCTAAATAAACTTCTTGAACAGAAACCGGAATTAACTAGATCAAATGTTGAAGAATTGATAAAACAGAAAAAAGAAAAAATTGGAGCAGGATACCTCACTGATCAAGGAGCAATTTTTTTGATCGCATCTGATTTTGGAATTTCACTATCTGAACCATTAAAAGTCGAAATGGGATTAAAAGATCTTTATGCTGGAGCAAAAGAAATTTCCCTTGAAACTAGAGTATTAAACATATCTCCGGCAAAACAATTTTCTAGAAAAGACGGAAGTCCATTTTATCTTAGAACAATGACAGTGTATGACAATAATTCTACAGCTAGTGTAAAGCTGTGGGATGAAAAGGCAAATATCCCTGGGATTGAAAATATCAAACCAGGTGACTTGATAAAAATTATCAAAGCATATGTAAAATCAGATCTTAATGGTGAACCCACAATCAATATTGGTTCGGGTTCAAATTTAGAAACAGTCGATAATAAAAGTGATATTCCAAATATTGATAGCATAACCAAAGATGTCAGTGAATTAAAAGAAGGTCAGAAAGATTTGGTAATATCCGGAACAATTGATGGTATGATATCAGGCATGGAATTCACAAATTCTCGTGGCCAACCTGGAAAAGCCCTTCGAATGAAGATTAAAGGAAAAGATGGAAATGCTATGAAAGTGGTTCTGTGGGGACAAGATGAATCTGCAATTCCAAATATGATTTCTCAAGATGCCAAAATCAGACTTCTTGGAGTAAAAATAAGATCTGGAAATCAGGGACTTGAAATTCATGGAAGTGAATCCACTTTAATTGAAATCGAAGGAGGGAAAGAAGCAGAACCAATTATTGCCCGGATTCTTTCAATCTCCACAAACGAAAAAGGAAACAAAATGATTTTAGGAGTTGATAAAAATAAAAAATTATTTAACATCAATGATTTTTCAAATTCTACAAATGTTTTCAATGAGGGAGATGTAATAGAGATAATGCCATCAAAGGCTTATGGAAGTTCTATTACGCTAGATAGTAATTCATTTGTCAGAAAATTAGATGAGGATACCACAATACCTTCTTTGTCTAAAATTCGAACAAAAATAAATGATGTCAAAGTTGATGAAAATTACTGTATAGAGGCAATAGTTTTAAAAGTTCCAGAAAGACGAGAGGTTCAAACAAAATCTGGTGAATCTATTGCATTGTCTGAAATGTTTGTAGAAGATGATACTGGCCAAATTTGGGTTAAAGGGTGGAGAAACCAAGCGAGATTAATTGAGAAGTGTGAATTGGGAGAAATTATTTCTATAACGGGACTTAATGCTAGAGCAGGATTAGAAGGAAGAATCGAGTTGTTCTTAACTGCTTTTTCTAAAATTACAAAGAAAAATTAAGAATCCCAAAAACCTCGCGTAATAACATATTGCCTTTCTGCCTCATAGATTTGTTTGAAAATTATTTCCTCATCAACCATATTTCTTAAAATTCTTGCAGCTGTATCAGCACCAACTCCATAACCAGATATCACCGTAACTGCTAGTTTTCCGAAATTCTCTACCAAAGAAGCTACTTTCCAGGCTCGATTAAACTTATGTAATTCTTCTGAAGTTAGTTTTTTTCCTTCATGTTTTTTTCGAATAATTTTGGGAAGGTCATAGTCTGAATAATAAGTGGAAGTAATTTGTCTTGATTTACAGTAAGGACAAATTAGGAGGTTTTTTACTTCATTTGTCTCAACTACTCGTTCCCATTTTCCACATCTAGCACAAATAAGACGATGTTTTGTTTTCGCAAGCCTAGTTTTAACTAGATCGAGTATGCCTTTATCTAGATTTATTGGGGAAGAGTAATATTTTGTAGTGTGATCTAAAATAGGTTCAGCCAGTTTTGAAAAATTATCAACTTCTAACCATTTAATGGATATGGTATTTTCTTTAATTTTTTGTAAAATTTTTTCAGTATTTTTTAAATCATATTTATCATGAAATAATTCTCGTAATGCTTCCTTTACCAGTGGAGTTTTAGAATATCTTTCATACAAAAATCGAGCTGACTTTTTTTCATAAACTGCTCCTCTTCTCACTACACCAAATTTTTTTGCAACACACCATGTTTTCCAATTTACGTTATGTGTTCCTTTCAAAGACGCCGTAACCATCGAATAAAGGTCATAATCGTCTTTAATGACTTCAAGAAATAGTTTTTCTGAAATTCTAGTTCGTGAAGATAAAACAATTCTGTATCCGTCAGATTGTGTATCAACTACAAATCCAAGGATTGAAGATAATAATGAAGAAAGTAAAGTGGATAATGTTGAATTAATTTTCGTCCCAAAGCAAGAGTGTACAACGATTGATCCCTGAGATTTACAAGATTCTACTACAATTGTATTAGTATTTGGAATTTCATCAAAAGGTAATTTTTCAATAGTATGATTGATTAAAATCAAGGAACCATTCTTTACTTTGGTTCTAAAATCCCCTACTTTTTCTGCTGTTTTGTAATCAATAGGTATGCTTTCTCCTTCCCAATAGGGTACAGTAATTCCTCCTCCCCTAAAGGGTTCTACATTAACACTAAAAGATTTTTCATCAACGTTGAGAATTTTCCATTGCGATCCTTTTAGAACAAAAATGTTTCCTGAATCTCCAAAATCCCCTACAAATCTTTGATCTAGTGAGCCAATTATTTTTTTTCCAACACTATCAAAAACCTTGAATTTGAGAATATCAGGAATGGTAGATAGATTTTCAAAATAATATTTAAAGGCTCCACCTTTTCTTCGAAACTTCATTTTAATCTTGTCAAAAAATATCAAATAATTTGAGTCAAGTAAATCTAAAACATTCACCAAATCTTGAAATTTTAATTTTCTAAAAGGATAGGCTTTGGTTACTATTTCATAGGCCTTAATAACAGATATTTCTCCTAATTGCATGGTCATCCCTACTAGATGATGAGCTAGTACATCAAGGGAACCATCATGGATTTCTTGTGATTCAATTGAACCTTCTTTAACTCGATTTAGGATCGCATTCGCTTCGAATTCATCATCTGTATTATTTGTAATAATTAATCCCTTTGCTGATTCATTTCTATTGTGTTTACTTCTACCAATTCTTTGTACTAGTTTTGACACTTGTCTTGGAGAACCATAATGAATTACCAATTCAACTGAACCGATATCTAGTCCTAATTCGAGTGAGGAAGTACAAACAACAATACCTTTTCTGCCTTCTCGAAGTGAAATCTCTGTGTCTTCTCGTACTTCTTTTGATAAGGAACCATGATGTAATTCGATATTTATCGAAGACTTCTCTTTAAGGATAGAGGCTAAAAATTCGGCTTCGCCTCTAGTGTTGGTAAAAAGCAGTATTGGTGAATTTAGATCTAAACCAAGAACATATTCAATAATTTTTTCAGCAACATCTGAAATCGTTCCTTCTACATATCTTATTTCTACGTCATAATCTCGAATGGATAAATCTCTTATTATCTCACATTTTCTTTTCGTTCCTACAACAAATTTTCCAGCTTCTTCAAAGTTACCTACTGTTGCAGATAATCCAATTTTAGTAAGAGGAAATTTTGAATTTATTTGTAGTCTCTCAAAGCTTAATGATAATTGAGAACCTCTTTCACTTCCAAGTAGCTCATGTACTTCATCAATAACAATCCATTCAAGATCAGATAATGCATTTAACATCTTAATTTGAGTAAGTAAAATTACCAGAGTTTCAGGAGTGGTTATTAAAACATCAGGAGGGTTTTCTGTGATTTTTCGTCTAACCTTCTGAGTGGTATCACCATGTCTAATCTCTATAGATAGATCATTGCTTTGTGCATATTGTGTAATTCTTCTAAAAACATCTCTATTTAAAGCTCGTAAAGGAGTAATGTAAAGTACCTTAATTTTCCCAGTTCTTTTTGACTTTTTCACTAGGGAGAAAATTGGAATTACAGAGCATTCAGTTTTTCCAGAACCAGTGGGGGCCACCACTAAGCAATCTTTTTTTTGTAAAATTATTGGTGAGGCTTTTTTTTGAATTTTCGTAAGAGTGGTAAATCCTTGATTAGCAAATAAGGAATAAAGATTCGAGTTAGGAATTTGATTCTTCGATTGTTTTTGATCGTGATTTTTCATAAACCATTACGCCCACTATTCCAATTACAAATAAAATTACCGTGATTGCTGGAATAGCATCAAAAATTCCTGCCATAATTGAATTATTTTATTGATCATTAAAAATCTTCAGTATATTCAGATAATCCAGAAGAATCAATAACATAGGAAAAAACATGCTCATTTAACAGCCAATTTACTTCTCCCTGATATTTTGATTCTTTTTTAGATAATTTAATTTTGATATGTGTAAAGAGGTCTATGGCTTTTCTCATATTTTCCACGTTTTTGCCATCAATATTTCTAATCATATTGGTAATCACAATTGGAATATTTTCATTGATTGCAATTATAGATAAACCATGCATGTATTTCATAAATAAGGAATTTTTTTTGAATATGGAATCCTCAGAATTGTATTCATAAGAAAACAAATCAGTTATGTTATCAATTACTATAAGCGAAAATTTTTCTGGTTTAATATTTTTTATAGAATTTATCTGTTCAGATGTATTAGTAATTCTTGAAACCATAATTTTATCTAAAATATCAATTTCCAAATTTTGATTTTTTTGCATTTCAAGAATTCGTTCGGGTCGAAATTCTCCTGTTGTATCATAGTAAAGAACACTTCCACCTTGTTTTATGGCATTGATTGAAATTTGTAACAGTAACTGTGTTTTTCCTGTTCCATTTGCACCAAAAATATCCGTAATTGAGCTGGATGGAATTCCCCCAGATAGAAATTCATCTAATTTTTGTAAACCAGTAGAAATCATTTAGTTAATTATATAAAAATGGAGAAAAAATTTAAAGAATTTCCTGAATTCGCAAAGAGGCAAGGCTTTTATTCAAGAAAACAGCGATGCCAAATTAAGTGAATAATTAGTGTCACAAACTTCCCCAAAAAGACCATTAACCATGCTTCAAAAAAGTACGAAGAAGAAAGTTATTGTCAGACTAAAAAATGAGGTAGAGTATAAAGGAAAAATGGATAATGTTGATTCTTATATGAATCTAATTATGACTGATGCAGAAGAACATCTTGGTGGTAAAATGATTGCTAACTATGGTAGAGTAATAGTTAGGGGTAACAATGTCCTATTTATCAAAATTGAAAATGAACTCTAGTATTTAGTGGTTTTAATGACTAGTGATTTTCTGTTTACATCAGAATCAGTAACTGAAGGGCATCCAGATAAGATATGTGATCAGATTTCAGATGCTTTTTTAGATGAATATCTTCGGCAAGATCCAGATTCAAGAGTAGCTGTTGAAACGCTTGTGACAACTGATTTTGTTGCAATAGCTGGAGAAGTGACATCAAAAGCAGATTTTGATAAAAAATCGCAAGAAGAACTTGTAAGAAAAACCATTAAAGAAATTGGCTACAACAATAAAGATTTGAAGTTTGATACCGATTCCTGCGAAATAATTCTTAAACTTCATTCTCAAAGTCCAGATATTAGTCAAGGTGTTACTGCGACGGAAGAAAAAGAACAAGGGGCAGGAGATCAAGGATTAATGTTTGGATATGCAACAAACGAAACAAAAGAACTAATGCCAATGCCAATTTTACTTTCTCAAAAACTCGCTCAAGAATTAGCAAAGGTTAGAAAAAATAACATTTTACCTTGGGTTAGACCAGATGGAAAAACTCAAGTTTCTGTACGATATGAAAATGATAAACCAACAAAAATTGAGACAATCGTAATTTCTACTCAGCACTCTCCTGAAATTTCTCAAGAAGAAATTGCAAAAGAAATGAAAGACAAAGTAATCAAACCAGTTTTAGGAAATCTTTGGAGTGAAGATATTAAAATACACATCAATCCTACAGGAAAATTTGTGATTGGAGGCCCACATGGAGATGCTGGTTTGACAGGAAGAAAAATAATTGTTGATACTTATGGTGGATTTGGAAGACATGGTGGAGGTGCTTTTTCTGGAAAAGACCCATCTAAAGTTGATAGATCGGCTTGTTACATGGCTAGATATATTGCAAAAAATATAGTAGCTGCAGAATTAGCTGAAAGATGTGAGGTACAATTAGCTTATGCTATTGGAGTTGCCGAACCAGTTTCGCTTTACGTTAATGCTTTTGGAACAAATAAAATACCAGAAAAAGAAATAGAAGAGTTAGTTAGAAAGAATTTCGATATGAAACCTTCTGGAATTATTTCACATTTAGATTTGAAAAGGCCTATTTATAGAAAAACTGCAGCATATGGACATTTTGGGAGAAATGAGCCTGAATTTAGTTGGGAAAAAACTGACAAAGTAGATGTATTAAAATAATTTTCTGGTATCCAATAATTCTCTAATTGAAAGAAAAGAAATTTGTGAGATTTTTTTTAATTTTTTGTGATCTCCTTTAAAATCTCCTATCAGAAGATTAAGATCCTCCACACCAAATTGGTTTCCAGGTTTTGTAATTGCATCATGGTAAGCAGATTCTAAATTAATTTTTTTCAGTTTAGTTTGTGTTTTCCTCGAAAAAAGTTTAACATAATTTTGAAAGGAAATTGATTCAGAACCCACCAGATCGAGAATTTGTTTTTTGAATTTAATGTCCGTAAGGGATTTCAATATTATTTTGGATACATCATTAATGTAGATTGGTTGAATAGAATAATTTCCACTTCCTGGAATTTGAATTTCTCCTTTTTTGATTTGTTTTTTTAATAATTTTGTGAATGGATCATCTTTTCCTACAATATAAGATGGCCTGAAAATTGTATAATCCAAATCAGATTCTATTATTAGTTTTTCTGCACGGTATTTTGAAATAAAATATCCAAGTGAGCTTGATTTTGATACACCTAATCCACTGGTATAAATAAATTTTTTTACTTTAGCTTTTTTACATAAGTTAATTATTTTTTTTGTAAATTTCACATTAATTAAATTATAATCATTTTTAATTGATTGTTTTCCTATTCCAACTAGATGTATTAAGCCATTAGAATTTTTGATTTTAGGAAGAATTATTTTTTCGTCATAATTTCTGGAAATAATTTTGGTTTCATTTTTAAATTTCTTAAAATTTCTCCTTGATATCGAAATTATTTTTATATTTTCATCAGAAAGATATTTCCTAACATTTTTAGCCACAAACCCACTTGCACCAGTAACAACCACTTGAAAATCTTTTTCCATCATTATTCTTGAGTGATTCTGATTTTAAATATATTTCAAAAAAAGGAAACAAGAATTAATACATCAAAATAACCATGATTATCGTGGAAAAAATAGATAGAAAAAAATTGAAAACTGGATATACAACGGGTACTTCAGCCGCTGCAGCAGCAAAAGCTGCATTATTATCAATAATTAATCAAAAAAAAATTGAAAACATTGATGTCAAACTACCCAAAGGAGGTTTAATAAAAATTCCAATTCATTTTTGTAAATTTGAAAAGAACAAAGCTCGTTGTTCGGTAATTAAAGATGGTGGGGATGATCCTGACGTTACACATGGTGCTGAAATTATTGTAGATTTATCCCTGATGGAAGAGAAAAATAAAATTGAGATAGAAGGCGGAGAAGGAGTTGGAATTGTTACAAAGCCTGGTTTGGGTCTTGAAATTAACAAAGCTGCCATTAATCCGGTTCCAAAAAAAATGATCAATGAAAACCTTGTAGAGGTTGCTGGAGATCTCTTAAGAGAAAAAGGAATTCGAGTAATAATTTCAGTTCCAAAGGGAAAAGAATTAGGACCAAAAACAGATAATCCTCGAATTGGGATATTACATGGAATTTCCATTTTAGGGACTAGTGGAATTGTTATTCCATTTTCTACTGCTTCATATGCTGCTTCTATTAGGCAGAATCTAGACGTCGCAATTGCCATGAAAAATGATACGGTTGTTCTTACAACTGGAGGAAGAAGTGAAGATTTCGCTAAAAAAATAATAGATTTGCCAGACCATTGTTTTGTTCAAATGGGAGATTTTTCAGGATATACAATACAGCAATGCGCTAAAAAAAATATCAAGAAGGCCTTTGTTGTAGGATTTATTGGTAAATTAGCAAAAATGGCCGCTGGAGTAAAACAAACTCATGTAAAGGGATCAAAGGTAGATATGAAATTTTTGTCAGAATTGGCAGGTAATTCTGGCGCAAGTCAAAAAATAATGCAAGAAATTGAAAAAGCAAATACTGCAAGACATGTTTCAGAAATTATTAAAGAAAAGAAAATATCTGGATTTTTCGAGCAAATTTGTGAAAAAACATACCAACAAATGAAAAAACATTCAGAAGAAAAGATTTCCTTGGATGTAATTTTGTTTGACTTTGATGGAAATATTCTTGCCAGAAAATCCTAGTAGTAAGGTATTTTATTAATTTTAGAGTTCATGTAGTGTGGAAAAAATTTCAGTCCTTGCCATTACTAAAAATGGGATAGAAATAGGATCTAAAATTAAAGAAATTTTTCCTAGTTGGAATATTTATGCACCTTTAAAATTTTCAGATGGAAAGGAATTAAATTGGTATTCAGAACCTACATCAGAAAAGATTATTGAATTATTTAAGAATAGTAATGCCTTAATTTGCTTATTTTCTTTAGGTGCCGTAATTAGATTAATAGCTCCTCATTTGAAAGATAAAAAAAGTGATCCGGCAGTTATTGTTATTGATGATAAAATTAATTTTGTAATCAGTGTTTTATCTGGTCATTTAGGTGGTGCAAACGAATTAACACAAAAAATTGCAGAAAAATTAAATTCTAAAGCAGTAATTACAACTGCTGCAGATGTAAACAAAACTATTGCAGTTGATCTTATAGGGAGAGATCTTGGATGGAAAATTGATAATGATTCCACAGTTACAAAAATAAGTGCATATATGATAAATGAAGAACCAATTGGAGTGTATCAAGATGCAGGAAATAGCAAATGGTTTAAAGAACTTCCAAAAAATGTTAAAATTTATAAAAACTTGGAGGAATTGAAAAATTCCCAATCCAAAGGATATCTAATAATAACTGACAAAATCATTAATGATGGGTTCTTCCTGGATTCAGTGATTTATCGTCCACCTAGTTTAGTAATAGGAATTGGTTTGCATTGGGATACATCAAAACAAACAATCAAAGATGGTATTGATATTTGTCTTAAAAAAAATAATCTGAGTCCTAAATCGATTGCAAAATTAGTCTCGATAAAGAAACTAAAAGATGTTCAAGGTTTGATTGATATTGGAAATGAAATGGGAATTCCAATTGAATATGTAGAAAGAGAAAAATTAGCAGAAATTTCTGCACCAAATCCTTCTGAAATGGTCAAAGCATTTGAAGGCACTTCAAGTGTTTCTGAAGCTGCAGCTATCAAAGTTTCAGGAGGGAAACTAGTTGTGGAAAAGCAAAAATTCCCACCAAATTTAACTATAGCAATAGCGAGGATTTTAGATTGAAACGAGGCTTATTACTAATTGATAGAGGAAGTAGAGAACGAGAGGCATCTGAAGAATTAGAAGTTATTTGTGCAGGGATTAAGGCCAAAGGAGACTATATCTTTACAGATTTTTGTTTCCTTGAGGTAGAGCCTCCATATATTGAGGATGGTATTAAAAAATCATTAGAGCAATGCATTGAATCACTCACGATTGTACCATATTTTCTCTATCCTGGAAAAAAAGTAAAACTTGCAGTTTCTGATGTGATGAAATTTCAAAAAGGTACTGGGGTAAAATTTGTTGTAACAAAACCAATGAGTATGCATAAAACTTTGATAAATTTGGTTGAAAATAGAATATCAACTTCTTTAGATGAAAATAAAATCTTAGATTCAAAAAAAAATATAGATGTTTTGATAATTGGTCATGGTAGTAAAGATCCTAACGCTCAAATGTCGTTAAATTATGTTGTAGATGGATTAAAAGAAAAATATAGAAATGTAAGTAGATGTTTTTTGGAAATAGAACAACCAGATATCTTTGAAGGAATAAAAAGTTGTGAAAAAAATAATCCAGAAATACTTGTAATTGTTTTTTATTTTTTGCATGAAGGAGCACATGTTAAAACAGATATCAATAATGACCTTAAACCAGCACTTGAAAAATCAAGTTTGAAAAAAGTTTTCATTACTAAACATTTAGGAACAGATGAAAAAATGATTGATTTAATTATTGAAAGAGCCAAAGAGGTGGAAAATGCAAACTGAAAAGGGTCAATCAATAGAAGATGCAAGTATGCAAATGATTGAAAATGAAATTGGAAATCATGATTATAATGAAAAAGAATGGCCGATTGTTAGGCGAATAATTCATTCAACTGCTGATTTTGATTTTGCTAGTAAAAATAGAATAATTTTTTCCAAAAATGCAATAGAGAGTGGAATTAGAGCATTAGAAAATGGTTGCAACATAGTTGTTGATGTAAATGGCGTTATTGGAGGATTGAATAAACAAAATCCGAAAGATTTCAAAAATAAGATAATTTGTAATATTTCAAGCTCCAAAGTTATGGAATTGGCTAAAAAACAGGGAAAAACACGCTCTCAGGTATCAATGAGAGTAGCCGCTTCTGATATGGAGGGCGGGATAGTTGTGATTGGAAATGCTCCTACTGCCCTTTTGGAGTTAATTCAAATGATCAAGGAAAATCTTGTCAGACCATCTTTGATTATTGGTATTCCAGTAGGTTTCATTTCTTCGCCAGAATCAAAAGAAGAACTTTGTAATATTACACAGGTTCCATTTATTACAAATGTTGGAAGAAAAGGAGGTAGTGCTTCAGCATCTGCGATTGTTAATGCACTCTATAAATTACTTCGATCAAAATTAACGCCTTGATGAACTAATACAATTTTTTATCAAAATTTTAGCATAATCTGAACTATTGAAATAAAGATGACCAAAAGAAGCAAGAGTGTTATTTTGGATCATGCCATCTAAATGATTTTTTATTCCATCCCCAATTTTTAACTCATAAGCAAATTTTGAATCAGAAGACACAGACTCAAGTTTTGAATAGTGAAATTCGTGTCCTTGAAAAAAATGTTTCTTATCAGATATGATATTTTTTGTTATAATATTTCCTTGAGTATAATTTAATTTCATTATGTTAGTCATTGTTGTTTCTGCATCAAAAATTCCAACCATTTTACTTTGTTTTTTTCCATAGTTAATTGATCTTGTTAAGTACATTAATCCTCCACATTCTGCGTAGATAGGAACATTATCTTCTGATAATTGTTTTATTTTTTTCCTCATAAAATGGTTTTTTTCCAAAGCTTCTCCAAGAATTTCCGGAAATCCACCTCCAATGTAAATTCCATCAACTTTGGGTAATTTTTTATCATTGATTGGACTAAAAAATCTAAGATTAGCTCCTTCTCGTTTGAGTGCTTCTAAATTATCACGATAGTAAAAATTGAAAGAGTTATCAAGTGCAACTGCAATTGTAGTTTTTGATTTATTATAAAATTTTTTGTTGGGAATATTTAGAGGTACAGGAGTTTTTATAATTTGAAGAATTTTTTCAATATCTATTGAATTAGAAATTATTTTTGAGATTTGCTTAATTTTTTGATTAAGGGTTCTATCTTCTTTGGTAGGGATTAATCCTAGATGTCGTGATTGTAAATCTAGAGTAGTGTTTTTTGGGACAATTCCAATTATGGGTAATTTTGTCTTTTCAATGGCTTTTCTACATAGAATCTCATGTTTTTTACTACCAATTTTATTTAGAATAATTCCCTTTATTCGCGAGTTGTTATGAAATTTAAGAAAGCCCAGAGCTGTTGCAGCAACCGATCTTGCTACTTTACTAGCATCTATGACCAAGATTGTTGGTGATTTTGTTATTGAAGCTACATGATGAGTACTTGCAAAATTAGAGTCACCACTAAATCCATCATAATATCCCATTACTCCTTCAATAATTGAAATGTCTGAATTTGAATTTGAAACAAAACTTTCTAAAAGATGATTTTTACCCATCAACCAAACATCGAGATTAAATGTGTCTTTTTTTGATATTGAGGATAGATAACTTGGATCAATATAATCAGGTCCTACCTTAAAGGGTTGAACAGAAAAACCCTTTTTCTGTAATGCATAGATAATGGCACATGTAATAGATGTTTTTCCTACTCCACTAGTAGTACCAGCTAAAACAAGTCTTGGAATTTTCAATTTGAATGTGTAAGTATATTTTTTTATTTAAATGATGCATTTGAAAAAATCTGAATGTTTTTACTGTAAGAAATTAATATTATATTGTGAGTGAATCAGGTTTAATAATTGTATATACTGGAAATGGAAAAGGAAAAACTACCGCTGCTTTAGGAATTGCATTAAGAGCAGTAGGTTATGACAAAAAAATTTGTATGATTCAGTTCATCAAAGGTTCATGGCATTATGGAGAAATGAGCTCTTCAAAAAGATTGGAACCAGAATTTGAAATGGTGGCCATTGGAAAAGGATTTGTGGGTATAATTGATGATAAAAGCCCAAAAGAAGAGCACAAAAGAATTGCAGATGAGGCTATAAAAATAAGTATCAACAAAATTCAATCAGGAAATTATGACATCATAATTCTAGATGAAGTAAATTATGCAATAAATTTGGGTTTAGTGAAATTAGAAGACGTTTTGAATTTAATAAAATCAAAACCTAGTACTTTAGATCTTGTTTTAACTGGAAATCATGCCAAAGACGAAATAATTGAAATAGCAGATTTAGTAACAGAGATGAAGGAAGTTAAACATCCATATCGGCAAGGTAAAAAAGCTAAAAAAGGCATTGATTTCTAACTAGCAACATTAAATTACGCATAATAAATTGCAAGAAGAAATGTCTACAGAAATTCAAGAGATGCCAGAGCAGGGAGAGATTGTTATTGCTACTGTAACTAAAGTAATGGATCATGGTGCCTATGTAACGTTAGATGAATATGATGGGATCCAAGGATTTTTACATGTTTCTGAGATTGCACCTGGTTGGATTAGATCGATTAATAGATTCGTAAAAGAAAATGAAAAAAAAGTTTTACTTGTAAAAAAGGTTAATCAAAAAAGAGGAGATATCGATCTCTCTTTAAAACAAGTATCAAAAGATCAAAAAAAACACAAGTTAAAAGAAGTAAAAAAATTTGAAAAAGGAAAAACTCTATTAAAAAATGTTCAAGACAAAACTAAACTTTCAGATAAGGAGATTGAAAAATTAGAAGATGATATTTATTCTAAATTTGATTCAGTTTATGATGCTTTTATCGAAATTGGAAGAAATGGAATAGATTCTATTAAAGAACTGAAGTTATCTAAAAAAACGGCAAGTGTCATTGAAGAAATATGTTCTAAAATAAAATTACCTTCAGTTGAAATTAGAGGAATTATGGAAATTACAAATAGCGCATCAAACGGAATAGAAATTATTAAAAAAACTCTTCTAGATGTTCTAAAAAAAGATCCTTCAATAGATATTACCTATTTAGGAGCCCCAAAATATCGCCTTTCTATAACATCAGAGGATTTTAAATCTGCTGAAAAGAAAATGAAACCAATTCTGCAAGAAATTCAACAAAATATTGAAAAAAAGAAAGGACAGTTTGTATTTACAAGAGAAGATTCAAAGAAAACTAGGGAGAATTAATTTGCGTTTTCAGTTAAGAAAATGCCCAAAGGATTATCATTATACACTTAAAGAAAGATGTCCCTTATGCAAAGAGGAAACAATTTCTGCTCATCCCGCTAAGTTTTCTCCTGATGATAGATATATGAAATATAGATTAGCTGAGCGCTATAATCAATAAAAAATAATTTCTATATTTTCAAGGTGCGTATCTACCTTCTAGTTTAGATTCAGCAATTATGTGACTTTTCATCGCTTTTTCTATTTCTAATTTTGAAGATCCTTCTTTTAGATTTAATTTATTGTCAAGAGCATACAGTTTGAAAATATACGCATGTTCCTTGTCAGGTGGGGCAGGTCCTCCATATCCAATTTCCCCAAAATCAGTTTTTCCTTGGATTGAATTAGAGGGTATTGAATTTTCTTGAATTTCAGTAATAGTAGGATCAATATTCCAAATAATCCAATGGACCCATATTTTTCCCACAGCTCCTATAGCATCTGGATCATCCATGATGAGCGTCAATGATTTGGCCTCTGCAGGTACATCTTTAATTATTAATTTTGGATTTATGTTGTCTTTTTTAAAACCGTATTTTTTAGGAATTTCTCCTCCATTTTGAAAAGCACTACTTTCAATTTTCATAGACATATTTTTAATCAAATTGTTCCAGTTAAATTTTACTAAGGTTCAAGTACGATTTTATTGTTTGAAAATGAAATAATGGATCCTCCATTTTTTTTAATTTCTTTTTTTAATTCTTTATCCATGGTCCCAATAATACCACCATTGTTTTTTACATAATTAATTAATTCTTTATCGGCAAATTTACCATCAATTGGAATAATTTTAAAATTTTTAATATAATTAAGGGTAGTTATGATCTCCTGTTTTTTTTTAATGTCATTTTTCAAGTTGTTTAATTCGTTTTGAACTACTTTTGGAACTACAAAGGAAATTGATCCAATTTCTACATCAATATTATCAAGATTTTTGATTCTTTGGGTAGCTAAATGAATTAAAAAGTTTGTATCCGTGAGAACTTCAACCAATTACTCCGGCTCCAATTAATCTCCACCTATCAGAGATTCGCCTACTAATAGCCACATTTTCCTTCTTGAAAATACAAGCTGGTCTTCTTAGTTCTAGTTCCACTTTTTTTGATTTTATTTTGGAAACCTTTCCTAAAATAGGAGCTGTTCCAATGTTTAATCTTAAAAGTTCATCCTTTTGTATTGGAAGTACTTTTGTATCTTCTGCAATTCCTACAGCAGAGTCAAAAAGATTTACTTCAAGTGTAATGATAGTGGAATTTTCTGGAAGAGTTCCAGGCTTTCCAATTACTGATCCAATAAAAGAATCACTTCTAGTCATAGCAGGATCTAATTTAGTGCCAATTGCTACTAGTCCTCCTGGTTTAACTGAATCTACGATTCCTGCAGCAGTACCTAATGAAGTAATCTCAGTATGTAATGGCTCATAGATTTTCTTTTTTTCATTCAATATTCCTGGTTTAATTTCTATTTCATCTCCTACGTTAAAAATTCCTTGAGTGAGACTTCCCCCTATTATTCCTCCTTTGATGTTTTTTAATTTAGTCCCTGGTTTGTTTACATCAAAAGATCTTAACACATGCATTATTGGATCCTTTGTTTCATCTCTTTCGGGTGTTTTGATGGTTGACTCAATAGATCCAATTAATGCATCAATATTTAGTCCCGATTGGGCAGAAATGGGAATTATTGGAGCTTTTGATGCATGCGTTCCTTTAACAAATTTAGTAATTTCTTGGTAATTTGAAATGGCATCTTTGTATGAGATTAGGTCTACTTTGTTTTGAACTACTACAATTTGTTGAATGTTGAGAGTTTGAAGGGCCAAAAGATGTTCTTTGGTTTGAGGTTTAGGAACTTTTTCATTTGAAGCTATCAACAATAATGCACCGTCCATTAATGCAGAACCTGAAAGCATATTTGCCATTAGACTTTCGTGACCTGGGCTATCAACAAAACTTACAACCCTAGATAATTCACTATTTTTTCCACAGTTATTACATTTGGGAGTAGTTGAATATCCTAGAGGCTCTTCACACTTTGCACATTTGTAAAATGCAGCATCAGAATAACCTACACGGATAGTGATTCCACGTTTTAATTCTTGGCTATGAACACTAGTCCAAGATCCTGTCAAGGCTTGAATCAAAGTTGTTTTACCATGATCTACATGGCCTGCAGTACCAATGTTTACACATGGTTGATATCCATATTTTTTAATGTACCAATCAGGAAGTGTATCTCGCCAATGCATGAGTCAAAATGTAGAACTGGTATATGTTAAGTTATTCTTTTTTTTCTTCAGAATTTTCAACTGTTTCCTCAGGAGTTTCAATTGGAAGTTCTCCATCGTATTTACAGTTTAGTTGATAAATTTCTTCAGAGATTGTATTTCCTCTCATAAGCTTTCTAACTCTTTGTCCAATTTCTGCGTTTTGTAATCCAACACCCTTTGTAAGAAGAACTCTTTTCCTTGCAGCACCATGAATATCACTTCTCATGGGTATTCCAGATTTGTCACTACCTCCAGTGATTTTTAATTTTCCTTTTAGTCCAACAATTACAGCATCTGTTTCATTTCCAATCTGTAAACCTAATAATGGATTACCATCATTATCTTTTAATTCCTTTGTTACAGATTTTCCTTTAATGTCTGATACTGTAAGTTTGAAATTTGTCAATTATTCCAAAAACATTCTGAAGGACTAATTAACCTTTGGACATTATTTTTAAATCAAGATTTGTCATTATTGATATGGATAAAGAAATCCGATGCCCTCGATGCGATAATAAGATGGTAGATATTCAAGCATGTCATATGTTTTGTCCAAAATGTGGGGCACATTTGGATTGCTCTGATAAAGGGAGTTTTTGGTAATTAAAAACCAGGTCTATCTGGGATATAGTCAGAGGACATGTTAATTGCTTGTTCTTTCATAATTTCAAGATAGGTTTCATAATCTGCTTCAAAATTACAGTGAGGGCATTTTACTTTGGTTATCTCCTCATTTAATATTGCTACTTTTTCGCATTCGGGACAACGTGCATCCATGTAATTGATAGTTAGTTAAGATATTTAATCATAATTAGATAATTGAGTTTAGGCGGAGTTAGTTTAGTCTGGTATAACGTCAGCTTCCCAAGCTGAAGGCCGCGGGTTCAAATCCCGCACTCCGCATTTTTTATAATTCTCTAATGGCTTGCTCAATAATTCCTCTGTCTTTTGCTTTTGGAGATAATTTTAGGTAATTTTTCAAATCATCTTTTGCTTCTAAATTCTTTTGTTGTTTCTCTCGAAGATATGCACGATTTTTATAAATTCTTGCTGATCTTTTTGGATTAATTTCTATTGCTTTTGTATAACAAGGTTCTGCTTTTTCAAATTGATTAGATTTTAGATAGAAGTTACCTAATCCATTATAGGATAGAAAATATTGCTTATTGAGTTCAATACTTTTTTGATAGTATTTTATACAATCCTCTGAGTTTTGAGAATTTAATGTTCCAGCTAACAAATGTAATGCGGTAAAATTGGTAGAATCTAAGTTCACTGCTTTCTTTAAAGTTTCCAAAGCCTCGTTGGTATTTTTTTGAAGATTTAATTTTTCAGAGATAAAACATAAACGATTAGATTCCTCATCTAAATTTGGTGGAATGTTTAAGGATGAAACAATATCAGTTGGAGCTAAAATAATTAATAATCTTCCATCTTCTGACCATTCCTTATCAAATATTTTTTGAGGAATTGCTCCTTCTTGTTGTTCTCCTTCTTGAGTTCCTTTTTGTATATAGTGAAGTATTGTATTTTCAGTTTCATCATAACCTGAAATTATTGAGGCATGTTGAGTTATTTCTGGAATTCCAGGTAAAATAACAATAGGGGGAATACCATTATCAATTATTTTTTTTAATTCGGGAAGAGATGAATGGCGAATTTTGCATACCAATCCATTTCGTTCGGCCAGTTCAATTCCTTCTATTAAGACACTTCCAGTATTTGAAGGGTATTGTTTTGCAGTTTCTAAGGCTTCTTCTATTGGTAGATTGATGTTCCAATATTTAGATACAACATTAATCGGTAAAGGTAGACAAATGTTTTCTTCTTGAACCAAGGGAAGCAATAATTCATGATTTGAGGATTCCAATAGTTACAAGAAATTCTGAGAGTTATTAAAACTAATCAGAGAAGACAAAATTCATGGATAAGATCTTTTCCATCTGATGTCATTTCAGGATGAAATTGTGTCCCAAAAATGAATTTTCCATCGTATTGAATTATTTCATGGTTACAATATGTTGATCTGGCAATTGAGATTAATAAATCAGGAAGTTTTGAAATTTCATATCCATGACTTTCAAATACCTTTATTTTTTTATTAATCAAAACATTGTTTTTTAAAATAGAAATTTTTTCAATTCCTTTTTGTACAGTTTCTAATTTTCTTATAGTCCCTCCCAAAGTAAGAGACAAAATTTCTGCTCCATAACAAATACCTAATAGTTTTTTATTATTTTGGATACTGTGTTTGATTATTTTAGAATTGATTTCATTAATTTTTTTTTCATTTTTTCGACGACCTGAAAGAATAAAGGAATCATATTTTTCAAGTAATTCTAATTCTAAATCATATGGAGATATTTTTTCGAATAAAAAATTTTTTTCTTTTAGAAAATCCACTAAATCAGAAGTGTAAATAGATCCATTATCAACTACCAGAAGCAATAAGAAAATGAAAACTTATTCTTAATTTAGGTTTTCAGTAATTGTCTGATATTTTAAAAGTTGAATTTTATTTTGGAATATGATAAAGTAAAACAATAATGAACAATTTTCTTTTGTGATTAAAACTTGCCCTTAAATTCAAAAATGTAGAGTTTATGCACCGACTTCAACGGTGATAAAGTGCATTTCTGGAATATTGTCCTTTACTACTATGGTGCCAATATTAAATCGATTTTCCTCTTCCCACATGAACACTCGTTCACTCCTTGGTTTCACGAAATCGTCTATGAATTGGGACAAGAAAACTTCAGTTTCCTCACGTTCATTTTCAGTATAAAAGAACATTTCTCCTTCATTAAATGAGAGTGGGACCTGAATGGATGTGGGTTCTGAAATTTCTATTCCTTCACTTACAAATACTTCTCGAATGATATCTATTCTATCTTCCCTATTCAATTCTGCAAAAATCGGATCTGATGATGATGCTGAATCAACTCCTGATACCTTTTGTAGGTATTTTGTAAATGCTTCTTCCTGAGTTGTTCCCAAACCAACATAATATTCTCCCGTAAATGCGGCACCGACAGCAGCAATTGTACCAAGTTGAGCTACGACTCCTCCTGCTCCTGCCGTATAAACGGGGATAAAGTAAACATCATACTCTCCAACCCTATACAAAATATTATCACCGATTCTAGGATTTCTCAAAAGAGTCTTTAATTGAGCAAATTCAGGATCTCTGTCTAGAGCTTCACTGACAGCAGTAGGACCTATTAATTTGGTAGTAGAGTTTAATGGAACTTCATAAAATTGCAAGTCTCCTAGATTTGAAAGATCATTTTCAACGATCATGTAACCTGCAAGATTCCTTCCTTGAGAGCCTCTTAATTCTAGAGATAATAAACCAATGAATTCAGTCGTTTCAAATCCTGGTGGCTTGGCTTGAATATAATAAGTATCTAAACCAGATGGTATTTCATAAAATTCATTTGCTTGAATAAATTTCTCGACATTAGTTACATGATAGATGTTATACATTTCTGTCTTCCAATTAAATAATTCAGATGGATATCGTATTTGTTCTTCTAGCCAATCAGGTATTGGGACAAACTGTTCAGAATATTGCTTTGAAAACATTTCAGTAAAGAAATCATCTCCAGTTTGTAATAATTCAATATCGCCATCTTGTGTATCAACTAATGCATATCCTACTAATCGCAAATAGGGATTTCCTATCGACCATGGAACATTACTTGTATCAAATCCAATAATAAGTGGGACCAACCAGTATGTTTTGTTTCCATCTGTAACAGGAAGAGAATCTAATTCTTTTCCAAATAAATCATACAAGAAATAAGGATAGAGAAGTTCCATCCTATCATGTACATCTTTGTATCTCATTATATGAACAGATTCACCTGGGAAAGACAAAAGGAAATTTGGTTCAAAAATCCAACTTAGAGGGGGTGATACATCTAATCCTCCTTCCCCGTCATAAAATACTCCTCCTAACTCAGCACTCACATCACCTCTTGAATTAGGATATGCTGACCAGGTCTGTTCAAAAAGACCTCCTTCACCATAATAGATTTCTCTTTGAGTGAAAAATTCACCGCTATCCACAATTTGCCCTGCTGTAGCGTCAAGTGTAAGAAATCCATTTGGAACATGAGTATAAACCAGATGTTCATTATACCATCTATTTTCATTAGCGACAGTTGTTGGTAAAATCGGTTTCATAGAAGCAGTCCAGTAAAGATTGTTATCAAAACGGAGAATATCATTGTCCTCAAAATCCACATATGGTATCAAGCCGATTTCAGGTTTTAGTTTGGCAAAAGCTGCTTCCCAATCCCAAATTCTAATAACATCTAAAACATCGCTATTTTGTCCAACATAATTTTTTATGTTATTTGGAGATATATTTTCAAGTCTCACATCATGATCATTTTCTACAACGTTATCTAATTCTCCAAGATATCGATTAACACCAATCTGTTGAGCTGTGTATGGACCCAAATATTCAATTTTTCTAGAATCTGCAATACTGTTATTTACTGAAATTACTGCAATGACTATTATTATAATTACTAAAACAGTAAAAATTCTAATGTAAACATCTCTTTTGAACATATGAGTAAGAACTCTAGATCTTATTCTATCGGCAAATGAAAATGCTAAAAATGCAAATCCAACTAGTAAAACTCCGCCGATAACATATCGTGAATTATAGTCTATCTGATCGGTAAAAAATAAATTAAATCCTACCCAAATAATTCCTATACCTAAAATAGATTCTATGGTTGATACATAATTTAGATATCTAGGTTTGCCTTCATTAGAATCTTGAATGAATGAAGTAATTACATCTAATATTCTATGGATTCCAAGATACAATACTAAGCGAAGACCAAAGGCTGCTAATACAGATGGAATTAAAATTATTAAAGCTGGAATCATTGGAACGACTTGTTCTAAGGCATAATTTTGATTAGTTTCTGGAGTCACAAAAGGCAATGAGAATAATGTGGGTAAGTTTTCAATACCTAAGGTATTGCCATCAAGAAAAGATATTGCTGCAAATCCAAACATTGTATTTACGAAAAATGCACCAAATAGCAAAATTTTGGTGATTTGCCAGATCACAAATTGGGCTGTACTTAGTTTAAAATTTTTAAAGCTAGTAATATTATTTGAAATTGATTGCTGCGGTCCTTGAGCAATAAATCCTATTCCAGTTTTAATAGAATACCAAAAAATAGAGGATCTTGATATAATGTTAATTCGTACCAATGCGATTGCTGAAAGAATTATGGTGGACACAAGAGAGTAGTAAAGAGGTTTAGTGAATTTTTCTCCAAATTCAGTAAAATTCATCGAAAGTATTACTGCCTGGTTTCCACCAATAGCAACAATTGCAATAATAATTAATGCAATAATTCCCAGACGGATGTATTTTCCAGCATCTGGAGGTGGAGCTTGTTTATCAGTAGTGGCGCTATACAAAATCAAACTTCGTTATGATTTGGTAAATTAATGTCTTACCAGAATAAATAAAATATAATAGAAAATTTTCTTTGCAAAATCAGAAAAAAATCAAATTTTCAACTATAAAATGAAGTTTTTGAAGAAATTTAGGATATTCTAGCTAAATTCTTACAAATCATATACACCGCTGCAAAAGTAGGCACCGTTGTTTGTTCCTCGTAATAGGGACCGAACTTTTTGTTCTTTAATTTAAATTCGATGGGACAATTTGCTGTAATTTCAATAGTATTTTCGTTTAGAAAAGATGAATCAGAATATGGATCAAACTTTTGAAGATCTGTACATAAAACTTTACTGAGTCCGCTTTTGCTGTTTAATGAACCTGGCAATCGAAAAATTCTGTGAATATCCATAGTTACGTTCGGATCAATTTGAGACCCAATAGAAGTAGATAAATTTTCCAATCTTTTTTGAAAATTTGAATAGCCATCAGATATTAAATCTGAAATTATTTTTGATCGTTTTGATTTAGAACCAAAAATTTCTTTAGATAATCTACCCCTCCATCCTTTTTCATTAAATTCTGGAAATAAAGATCTATTAGGTTTTAATTTTTTCATCCCAAAAGTTTCTGGAATAGTACCTCTAAACATTATATAATCTACTAATTCTGATCTTTCTCTTGAACCAAGTTCTTGGAATTGTGAATTATAAGCATAAACGTGAAATCCTTCATTTCCAGAAAAATAAATTTCAATATTATGTTTTTCAACATCTAAATCATCAACTAAAATATTTAATAATTTAACAACTTCTTTTTTTGATCCATCAATACAATGTTTACAAGGTAATGATTTTATTTCAATTTTAGTTGAATTACATTTGGAGCAATGATTATTTGTATTAGATATTTGATTACATTCATTACACTTGGTGACACTGTGATGCTGTCTACAATCTAAGTGGAGGTCTTTAGCATCAATATCAAAAATAAGATCAGCTTCTTTCCAATCTTTTTCATTCATAGGTTGATTAGGAAACGAGTAATAGGCATTTGAACAGTAGACATCAGATGGGGTATTTTGCATAAGTAATAGATGCAATTCTTTGTCATCTTTTAATGAGATGTGGCGTATCATACCAGAATTGAATTTTTGAAATCCGAATTCTCGTTCTGATGTTCTTTTAGGTACATGAATTAGATCAAAATGATCAAAATAATATTTTTTGAAAGATTCTTCTAAAAATTTAATTTCTTTGTTTTGCATTTACTTTCTTCTTTTTCCAAATTGGAGAGGATTTATGATATTATCACATTCAGGAATAGCAAAACAAAGATTTTGGGTTTTTAGTTTTTCACAAGATGGACATGAGTACTGTGTACCACTTCCTGAGGTTCCCGCCAAGTGATTTAACTGGTATAATGTAACTCTCTCATTGTAATCAGGAGCATTTTTGAATAATGGAGCAATTTGTTCTATAGATTGATTTCTGGATAACAAAAAGGTTGCTAACATGAACCTGCCAGAGTGTGGAAGATTTTCTCCTTTTTCTAGAATTTCTATTGCATGTTTGATGCATGGTGGATATTCACCAGTAGTAATAGTGTAGGTAGCAAATTTTTTAGATAACAGAATTAATTTTTGAACTGGTTCTTCAAATCCTAATATCATTGAAGGCATTTTTGCATTAATTATTTTTGAACTAATGTAATTACTTAATTCTTTTCGTATTAATCTGACGGTTTCATGAGGAGTAAGATAAACATAACCTGCTCCTACATGTCGATTTACTAATTTCCATTCTCGTTCATGAAAATTTATAGAATATTTTAGATAATTTGAAATTGGAATTATAAAGTAATCATCTTGTTTTTTAATTTGAATTGAAAATAAATCATCAATAATTTTTACTGCCAATTCTTTTTTGGATTCATCTGTAATATTTGCTAGATCTTTTTCTAGATATTTTTCTGCGCGCCTTGCTTCAGCAAGAGCAAATCTTTTGATTAAAGTATTCATTTTAGTTAGTTTTAGCAATACAATGGCTAGAAGAAAAGAAAAAACTTCTCTTTCTAGAACATAATCTTTTGAAGCTTCACCATCTATTAGGTCTGACTTGTAGATTTTTCCATCTGCGGAAACTTGAACTCTGTTGAGAGCTTTTTCTAAGGATATTTTTAGATCTGGATCAACTCCAAATTGTTGAAGTGTAAATCCCTTATCTTTTAGATATTGACCAGCATCTGCTAAAAATGGATATTTTGCAATTTCATCCTTCCCTAATGTTATCATAAAAATGATTAATAATATTGACTTAAAAATCTGATTTTTCTTTAAAGACAATTGCTGATTTAAATAATGTTAATTTGAAATTATCAAACATGCTTATCGGGTGTCATGTTTCGATTTCTGGCTCGATCGACAAAGCTGTCAATAATGCAATTGAAAGAAAATGCTCAGCTTTTCAGATTTTTACAAGGAATCCAAGAGGATGGAAGGCAAAGGAATTGATAGATGAAGATATTAAAAATTTTAAGAATAAATTAAAGGAAAATAATATTGATAGATTTTCGACTTGCGCTCATATGCCATATTTACCCAACCTTTCTTCCCCTAAAGAAGATGGATTGGAAAAGTCTGTAAATTCTTTAATTGAAGAAGTAGAAAGATGTGGAAAATTGGGAATTCCTTATCTTGTTACTCATCTTGGTAGTCATTTAGGAACAGGTGAAGATGCTGGAATTAAAAGGCTTGTCAAAGGATTAACAAAAGCAGCTCAAGTAAAAAATGATGTAATGATATTATTAGAAAACACAGCTGGACAGAAAAATTCTGTAGGATCAGATTTTAAACAATTGGGAGAAATTTTCAAACAACTAAAACCTGTAAAGAAATTTGGTGTTTGTTTTGATACATGTCATGCATTTGTATCAGGTTATGACCTAAGAACCGAAAAAGATGTCAAAGAAACTTTTAAAACATTTGATAAGTATGTAGGAATGGAAAATTTAAAAATTTTGCACCTTAATGATGCAAAAGGAGAACTGGGTTGCAATTTAGATAGACATTATCATATTGGTTTAGGAAATATTGGAAAAGAGGGAATGATTGCTGTGATTAAATTGATTGCAAAGAAAAAAATCCCGATCATCTTAGAAACCCCAATTGATGATATTAGAGATGATTTTGAGAATGTTAAAATTGCAAAGGAGTTAGCCTAAAGAGATTTTTAAAATTGGAGAAATGATAAAATGAAATATGAAGATGTAATGAAATTGGCCCTTGAACGTGGATTTTATTTTCCAAGTTGTGAGATTTATGCAGACGCCCAAGCTGGTTTTTGGGAATATGGTCCATCAGGAGTAGGATTGAAAAATAAATTTCTTGAATTATGGAGAAGAGAATTGGTAAGAAGAGATGGAATGCTTGAGATTGATGGATCACAAATAATGTCTGAATCAGTTTTTGAAGCATCTGGACATTTAGGAAATTTTACTGATCCTATCATAAAATGTACAAATTGTAAAGCAACCTTTAGAGCTGATAGAACCATAGCGGAAATTTCGAATATAGAGATTCCTGAAAGTGCAGAATTAATCGAATTCGATAATGCCATTAAAGGAAATAATATAAAATGTCCAAAATGTAAGGGTAATTTTGAAAATACTAAAAAATTTAATATGATGTTTAAGGTGGGAATTGGACCTGAGGAAGAGACTGCTTACCTTAGACCTGAAACATGTCAGTCTATTTTTGTGGATTTCCCAAGGCTGTTTAAAATAATGCGTGGAAAATTACCCTTAGGAATTGCACAAATTGGAAAAAGTTTTAGAAATGAAATATCTCCTCGACAAAGTTTACTTAGACTTCGTGAATTTTATCAAGCAGAAATAGAAGTATTTTGTAATCCAAAAAAATTAAACGAAATGGAAAAATTTTTACAAATCCAAAATACTATACTACGAATTCAAACTGATGATGAGCCTGTTACTTTGACATGTAAAGAAGCAGTAGAATCCGGAGTAATTCCAAACAAGTTTGTAGCATATTATTTGGGAATATTAACTGAATTTTATGAAAAAACTGGAGTCGATATCAAAAAGAGTAGATTTAGAAAATTAGGAGAGAAAGAAAAAGCGTTTTACGCAGAAGTAGCATTTGATTTTGAAATAGAAACAACCATCGGATGGTTAGAATTAGTTGCATGTAATTATAGATCTGATTATGATCTTTCCAGCCATGCTACTAAGAGTAAAGAAAAATTTGAAGTGATGGATAATGATGAAAAAGTTCTTCCTCATGTCTTTGAAATTTCAATGGGTATTGACCGAAGTTTGTACACTATTTTAGAACATAGTCTAAGGGAGGATAAGGAAAATGAAAGAACTGTTTTGTCACTAAAGCCATATCTTTCTCCGATTCATGTTGGAATTTTATCGCTGGTAAAAAAAGATGGATTGAAAGAAAAAACAGATGAGATTTATTTTCAGATTAAAAGAAAGTTTGATGCATTCTTAGATCATTCAGGTGCCATAGGAAGAAGATATAGAAGATTGGATGAAATTGGATCCCCTTTTGCTATCACCGTTGACCATCAAACTTTAGAAGATGATACAATTACCATACGAATGAGAGATAGTATGGAACAAAAGAGGATGAAAATTTCTGAGCTATCCTCAATTCTTTCGGAATATACTGCATTTCCTTAATTTGCCTAAAAATAAAAATAATTATCATAACGAATTAAATCAACAGGCGTCAAATCATGCCTGGATACGATATTTATTAAAAATTAATAACCTATGATTTTTGGAGGGAACGTATGTCCGAGTCGATGAGAATGATTTCTGGGGAAAATACTCAGGTTTCTATAATAATTCCTACTTATAATGAATCGAGAAATATTATTCAAATCCTAAAATCAATAGGTGAGAATTTGCCAAAAAATCTTACTGCTGAGGCAATCGTTGTAGATGATAATTCCCCAGATTCTACAGGAAAAATTGTGGAAGAATATCTAAAAAATGTAAAAAAAATTGCAGGATATACAATGGATATTATCCATAGAACTTCCAAAAATGGTCTAAGTTCAGCTATACTTAGTGGTATCCAACGAGCTAAAGGAGATACAATTGTTGTAATGGATAGTGATTTTTCTCATCCACCACAAATTATTCCAAAACTGGTTGAATCATTAAAAAAATATCAATGCGATTTGGTTATTGCTTCAAGGTATATCAGTGGAGGTAAAATAAATGGTTGGACCTTAAAGAGAAAAATAATGAGCAAAGTGGCAACCTTAATTGCAAAGAAGGGACTAGGCGTAAAAACAAATGATCCAATGTCAGGATTTTTTGCATTTAAAAAAAACATTTTAAAAGGAATTAATTTTGATGCAATTGGTTACAAAATTCTTTTAGAAATTCTTGTTAAAAAAAGTGGGATTGATGTAAAAGAAATTCCTTATACATTTGAAAATCGAAGTTCTGGTTCAAGTAAATTAGATAGATCAACTATTACAGATTATTTTCGATCAGCCTGGAAATTATACAAATTTGGAAAATCTAGAGAAAAAGAAGAGAGACGAAATTCTGTTCGGTTTCTTTCTAAAGCAAGTAGATTTTATACAGTTGGATTATCTGGGTTTGGAGTAAATTATTTAATTTCATTTCTTCTCGCTGGTGGAATATCAGATTTATGGTATTTGCATGCAAATATAATTGGAATAATAGCCTCAATTACGACTAATTTTCTGTTAAATAAGACTTGGACTTTTGGTGATAGAGATTTTTCAAAGAAAAGAACACTGAAACAGTATGGAAAATTTGTAACCTTCAGTTCTCTTGGGGCACTTGTTCAATTAGGAATGGTGTTTTATCTAGTTGACGAGTATCAGTTATCTTATCCAATTTCTCTAATTTTAGCTGTTCTTTCAGCAGCATTTGGAAATTACATTCTTAATAAAAAATATACCTTCAAAGAGAAAGTTTGGGGATAATTTAAGAAAATAAAACAAAAAGAGTGACGTTTCGCCTAAATCTTCTATTCAAATGAAGATGATGAAGATTGAGACGAAACTCCAGTTTGAGAAGGTACAGATGGGAATTTATCTCCAATCTGTTGTTCAGCAACTGCAGAAGCTTCTTGTAGAATTCTATCTGTTTCTTCGTTTGAAGAATCAGTATCTAGGCTAAATGAGTCTCCAGCTAAAGAGTCCATCATTAATCCATTGAGCGTCTGTGTCATTGCATTCAATTCTGAATCTGCTTCTGGCATAAATCTTCCTAGTGATGACTTCAATCCCTTCATTGTTGACATCGCTGGTCCAATTGCTACCATTGCATCTCCGAGGTCATGAATAGTTGTCAATCGTAATTGAACTTGTTCCAATGACATTCTTGCGTTGCCGAGCATTTTTGTAACTTTACGAATTTCAGCTAATTCGTTTGACAGAACTTTACTGGTGCTAGTATCATGTTGCTGCATTGCAGTCACGATTCTCTTAAAGAGTTGCGCGTCTCTTTCGTGCAGTTTTCCTAACATTGAGTCCATTTTACTAATTTGGACTTGAAGTTTGTTCACTGCTGTCTGAATTCGTGGTTTTAATGCACCTTGAGGTTGTACTGCATCACGTAATTTGCCAGTTACACTTTGAGTCTCTTGTCGAGCCCAAGTTTTGTCGAAGTTTGGCATGTTGGATGATTTAGAAATTGATTCTTAATGAGGGGTGTGTATTTAGATCAACTTTAGACTAAATTTAGCTAACAAACTATTATGCGCCAAAAGATAACTATTCCCATGGCTAGAATTACCGTTTTTGATTCAGGCTTGGGTTCTTTATCCATAATCAAGCCTATCCAGAAAATTTGTAAAGTAGACATAATCTATTTTGCAGACCAACAAAACTTCCCATATGGAAGTAAAACAAAAAAACAGCTCGAGCAGATTATAAGAAAATCTATCAATTTGCTGCAAAAAGAATTTAATCCAGAGTTAATTGTAATTGGATCAAACACTCCAACAATATTATTTGAAAATACCAATAAGAAAATCCTAGGAGTTAATCCTCCTATCAAAGAAGCTGCTCTTAAATCTAAAACTAAGAATGTTGCGATACTTGCAACAGAAACAGTTGTAAAAAGTAAAAATTTATCTAATTATATTAAAAAATTAAATATTTCGAAAAAAATTAAAGTCCACAAGATTAATGCTTCAAATCTTGTTGAATTAGTAGAGTCTGGAAAATTTATTAAAAACAAAGTATATTGTAAAAAAATTATTAAAAATTCTCTAAAGGATATTTTTTTAAATAATAAAATTGATACTGTAACATTATCCAGTACACATTTAGCATTTTTAAAATCAATTTTAAAATCTGAATTTCCCAATATTTGTTTTATTGATCCAGGAGAAAATGTTGCAAAGAAAGTTTTTGGAAAAATAAAAACTAGGCAATCAGAAAGAAATTCATTAAAAATTTTCTCTTCAGATCAGACCAAAAATTTTCAAAATAATTTAATTCAACTAGGAATTAAAAACAAGGTAAGATTTTTGTCTATTTAATTTTTGATTTTCTATATCCATGACTAAATTTTTTATCGTAAAGTTTTGAATATTCATAAGTTTTAGAATCAATCACATTACTAACAATTACAATTGCAGTTTTTGTAATTTTTTCATTTCTAATTTTTTTTACAATATCACCAAGAGTACCTTTAACAATTTTTTGATCTTTCCAACTTGCTCTGTACACTACAGCTACTGGAGTTGATTTTTTGTATCCTCCTGCAATTGATTCTGTTACAATATCAGAGAGTAAATGAACACTAAGATAGAAAATGAGAGTAGCTTTGTGTTTTGCTAACTCAGAAATCTTTTCTCGTTTTGGCACTTTAGTTCTAGATTCTGCTCGAGTAACAATAATTGTCTGTGTAATACCTGGAAGAGTAAGTTGAGTTTCTAATGCTGCTGCTGAGGCTAAAAATGCAGTTACACCAGGAATAACGGTTGAAGATATTCCTTTTTCTTGTAAATTATCAATTTGTTCTTTAATTGCACCATAAATCGATGGATCACCATCATGTAATCTTACAACTAGTTTGTCTTTTTTTGCATTTTTGTATAAAATCTCAAATATTTCTTCTCTTACTAATCCAGCTGCATCATAGAGTTTTCCCTTTTTACAAAGCTTCAAAATTGGTGGAGGAATTAAAGAACCAGAATAAACTATAACATCTGCTTTTTGAATTAATTTTTTGGCTTTAACTGTGATTAATTCTGGATCACCTGGACCACATCCTACAAAAAAAACATTAGACACGTTTTACCACCAATATTGAAAAGTATTTTGTAGTTAATGTACCATCAGTGACTTCACCTAGAGTTAGCTTTCTAATTATTTCATTTTCAGTTCCCAAATCTTGCCCAATAGCAAAAACGGAATTATCAGGAAACCCAGATTCTTTTAGTAGATCTACTACTTGATCAAAATACCTGCCGTCTTTAAGAAAAACCATTGTTTCAGAATTTTTTGCAATTTCTTTAACGGTGCTTAAATCATAACATGATGGGATAATTGAAACCTTTTCTGCGCCCTCAGCAATACTTATGCCAACTTTTGATGCGAATGTAAATATTGAAACAATTCCTGGAATGGCACTAATTTTCATCGCTGGGTGATTTCTCTTAATTTCTTTATGCATGTACATCCATGTACTATACAAATAGGGATCACCCACAGTAAGATATACTACATTTTTTCCTTCCAAAACTTTTTCTGCCATGATATAGGCATTTTTTTTCCATGCAGCTTCAAGCAATTCTTTGTCTTTGGTCATTGGAAAAATTAATCTAATAATCTCTTGATTTTTAGATTTTTCAATTAATGATGATACTACAGACAATGCAATGCTAGGTCTATCTTCTTTTGAGGCTGGACACATTATTACATCAGCATTATGAATTGCGTTAACAGCCTTTACTGTAAGTAATTCTGGATCACCTGGACCAACTCCTATTCCAATTAATTCAGGCATGAAAAGTATGATTTTCCTCCCATTAAAAAGCTAGATTAAATTTTTGTTGCAGAAATTATAGTTACAGGGTTTCTAGCCAGCATCATAGTTCCTTTTGTTGTTTTTCTACTCTTTGATATGATGACTTGAGTTATATCAATAGATTCAAATTGTAATTTACCAAGTAAGTCTAAAACAGAATACAAAGTTTCAATTAGAATAATTCCAATTACAATTCTTCCTCCAGATTTTAATTTATCCTGACATAATTCTACAATCTCTTTAGTATCACCCCCTGTCCCTCCAATAAAAATAACATCAGCTATTCCTAATTCTAATATTTTTTCTTTTGCATTACCAAAAATAATTGAGATATTAGACACTCCAAACTTTTCAATATTTTTTTTGGTTAGTTCGATTGCATTAGGATCATAATCAATTGCCACTACTTTCCCTGTATTTTCTATTTGAATTGCAGCTTCAATAGATATTGATCCACTCCCACAGCCAATATCAAATACCGTTTGTCCAGGAGATAATCTAGCTTTACTTAGTTGAATAGTTCTTATTTCTTCTTTTGTGATTGGAACTTTTTCTGTTCGTTCAAAAAATTCGTCTGGGATTCCTGGAGTTTTATAATTCCACATGTTCTATCTTCTTTTTAATATACAAATACAACTAAAGGTTAATTCCACTAGAAACACTTCCTGAATGAACTAATGTGTATGTTACAATCCAGGTAAACAAGTAGAGAAAGATATAGCTACCGATACCTTGTGTAACAATTTTTTTTCTATCAGAAGAGGGTAATTGCATTTTCATTCCCTTAGCAACTATTATTGTTCCAATAAAAATGATAATCATAAAAGCAATTGAAGCCCATCGTCTTTCTTCTCCCTCTATATCTTCAAAAATGAAAGTAGCTATTGTTCCTGCAATAATGGCAAGACTGACTCTCAACCAAAATAATTTGTTTAGTTTTCTATCCTTTTCACTTTTTTCTGCTATATTTGTAATAGGTTCTGTCGGAGGTGTAGAAGTCTCACCAGATTCAGTATCTGGAGTTTCCTCAGATTTATTCTCAAAAGATTCTTTTTTAGAATCTTCAGGTTGGGAGGTAGGTTCTGAGGTTTTCTTTTTATGTTTTGCCATGGAAATTTCTAGTGTGTCTCAATTAATCCTTGTTTAATATCTTTGGTAAGAAATTAAACATAAAGAACAGCAACAATATAATTTCCCAAACAGATGATTTTGGTATGACACTTGCAGGAATTGAGCTGAATTTTCTTGTAAATAAAATTTCTGAAGAAGTTCAGGGTTACTATGTGAGTAATATTTGGGGAATTACCAAGGACAGTATTTTATTCAAATTACATCATCCTGAAAAATCAGATATTTTTATGATGATTTCGACTTCTGGAGTTTGGTTAACTTCGGTAAAAATTGACCAAATTGAACCTAATAGATTATTGAAAAGATTACGAAGTGATCTTCTTAGATTTAAAATAAAAAAAATTGTACAGATTGGCTCAGAAAGAATTGCATATTTTACATTTGAGGGATTTGATAAGGAATTTGTAATAATTGGTGAATTTTTTGGTGATGGAAATATCTTACTTTGCAACGAAGAAATGAAAATTCTTGCTTTACAACATTCTATAGATGTACGACATCGTAAGTTAGGCGTAGGTATGAAATATGTAACTCCACCTTCAAGTGGATTAGATATTTTTCATATAAAGGAATCAGATTTTGAAGATTTGAAAGCATCTGATTTGATTGCTGGTAAATGGATAGGTAGAACTTTGGGTCTGCCCAAAAAATATGTTGAGGGAATTTTTGAGACTGCAAAAATAGATTCTAAAAAATTTGGGAAGGATTTTTCACAAGATGAAATAAAAAATATTTTTGATGTAACAAAAACAATTGTTACTAATGTAATTACTGGAAATCATGATCCAATAATAATTCGAAATGATAAGACGGAGGTAATTCCTATTAAATTGGGGAAAATAGATGAAAAATGTTCTTCTGTTAATAGTTTTATGGAAGGATTAGATATTGTTTTTACAGAAAATATTGTTGCTAAAGGAAAAAGTGCTCAATTAACTGAATCAGATAAAAAAATAAAAGATCTTGAAACTCAAATATCTGAGCAAGAAAAGGCTATAGAAACTGTTAAAGAAAAATCAAACTACATAACAAATTTGGCAAATTCTCTTTATGTCATGGTATCAAAAGGAATATTTTCTATAGATGATGTTAATGCTCAAAGTATTTTAGATGAACATAAGGCAAAATTAACTCAAGAAAAAGGCATTTCATTGATTGTTGTTAGGGATGAAAAAATAAAAATAAATCCAAAAGATCCTTTACAATCAATTGCTTCAGTTTTATTTAATGAGGCCAAACGCCAATCTGGCGCAATCAAATCAATTGATCAAATCAAAAATAAAACTAAGAAAAAACTTGAAAAATTAAAAAACAAAACCGAAGCGGAAATGAAGGAAATTATAGTATCTGAAGTTAGGAAAAAAAATTGGTATGAACGATATAGATGGTTTTTTACCTCTGATGGAATGCTTGCAATAGGTGGACGAGATGCCCCTTCAAATTCAGCAATTGTAAGAAAACATCTTGGAAAAAATGATAAAATCTTTCATGGTGATATTTTTGGATCTCCGTTTTTTATACTAAAGGATGCTGAAAATCCATCTGCTGTTAGTATGAATGAGGTTGCACATGCTACTGTTTGTTTTAGCAGGGCTTGGAGAGAGGGAATGCATGGTCTTAATGCTTATTGGGTAAATCCTGAACAGGTAAAAAAATCAGCGCCAAGTGGACAATTTCTTCCTAAAGGATCCTTTACAATTGAAGGAAAAAGAAATTATGTAAATATACCATCTCTTAAATTAGCAGTCGGAATAATACCACAAGATGAGCATTACCTTTTAACATCAGGTCCTATAAACACAATTAAAAAAAATTCACTTTGCTATGCTATAATTGAGCCACACGGTTCAGAGATGGTTGAAGTTGCAAAGAAAATAAGATTAGAATTCTCTAAATTAGAAGAAGAAATCACAAAGCAGATAAGCATAGATGATTTTGTTCGTGCTCTTCCTGCTGGTCAAAGTCAGATAAAGGAAGTAGGGTATGGAGATGCTTCTTAAAGAAAAAACCGAACCATCTTTTTTTGTTGATGCAATGTTAGGAAATATTGCAAAAAAAATGAGATTGATGGGTTATGATGTCAAGTATTCGTCAAATATTGAAGATGATGAATTGATTAGAATTGCCAAAAATGAAAAGCGAGTAATTATTTCTAGAGATGGTGAATTGATTAGAAAAGGACTTAGAACCGGAATAAAATCTATCTTTTTAAAAAATCAAAAAGAGATTGAACAGTTAAAGGAGATAGTAAATAAATTAAATTTAAAATTAATAGAAATAAATGGAGAAAAAGCAAGGTGTCCCAAATGTAATTCTAAAACTCAATCAATAATGAAAAAAAATATTCATGAAATATTTCCAAACAAAATTTTAGAACTTAATGATAAGTTTTGGCAATGCAAATTTTGTGATCAAATTTTTTGGGAAGGCACACATATAAAAAATCTACAAAAAATTGTAAGTGAATTAAATGAAAAATAATTTCAAGATTTCAAAAAAAAATGGCGAAATTCTTGTAAAAACTGCAAGATTGATAATTACTGAATATTTAAAAAATGGTTTCAATACAGAGTTGGAAACAAAATTTCAAGAAGATTTTTCGTTTAAATCGGGTGTTTTTGTCACACTAAAAAATTCAATAGGATTACGAGGATGTATAGGATATCCATTACCTGACAAAAAATTGTTTAATGCTCTAAAAGAGGCCACCATTGCTGCAGCTACGGAGGATCCTAGATTCCCTCCAGTAAAATATGAAGAACTTGATTCTATAACTTTTGAGGTGACTGTCCTTTCACCACCGAAAAGAATCGAAGTAGATGATTCACAAGAATATTTGTCAAAAATAAAAATTGGCCAAGATGGATTAATTGTGAAATATGAATACAATTCTGGATTACTTTTACCTCAAGTTCCAATTGAGTATAAATGGAGTACAAAAGAATTTCTTGAGCATACATGTGAAAAAGCTGGATTGCCTAAAGATTTTTGGCAAAATAATGAAGTGGAAATTCAAAAATTTGAAGGAATAGTGTTTAAAGAAAAATATCCAAAAGGGGAAATTATTCAAGAAAAGTTATTGGATTAGATGAATCAGTATCTAGATACATCTCTTTTCCGTCTTCTAAGGAGGAAAATTCCTCCTCAGTTACAGTGACTAGTGGAATATTTGCTAATGCACATCCAGTGGCCACAGTAAGATCTACTTTTTCACAAATCATCGCTAGAGGTGCAGAATTATTTGATTTAATTGAATAGATTGTGTATGCCCCCACACTACTGCCAATACCATAAGGAAATACCAGAATCGTATCCTTGACTGATTTTTGGAATAGATCGTGATGTTCATCGTTTATGATTCCAGTTTTTTTATCCATTGTTCCGAGAAAATTTATTGGATTTTGAGATTTTAGAATTACACCTTTAACTTTTCCTTTTACTAAAATTTTTTTCATTTAGTTTCATCTTTGATAATTTCAGATAGTGATTTGAGATTTACATCTACCCCATTTGAATTTTTTAGATAATAAGCCCCTTTGATACTATTGGTAGTTACGGCATCTACTTCTTCTTTTTTAATTAATGGAGTTAAGCAAGTACAACAATCTGAAAGGATTTCACATCCTGCTTGTTCTAACTTGTTTGTATGTCCTAATTTTGTCGCTTGTTCTTTGATAATTCTTGGACAAAATATCATGCATCTTTTTTTGAACGAACGTCCTTTGAGTCTTAGAGCTAAATCAGAAATTTCTTCTAATCCCAATTGTGGACTACCTAAGGTAATTAAATCTCCTTTTTCACAAGTGTTTAATTCATCATAAATTTTATTCATTTCGTTTTCATCAAAATCAATTTTTTCAGATTCTGAATCATCCTCATCAAAATCAAATTTTGCACAAGTTCCAGAAGTACCCATTCCTCCACAAAGTGATTTACAGCTTCGACGATCCATGTGGCCTATTCCAGATATGTTTACTGATTCATTACCAACCTTTCCAGCAAAAAATCCAAGCATTCCATATGTTAGTTCATTTGGATTATCCACTTTCATTCGGATTGTGAGTTTAGATGAGGTTGCTTTTCTAAGTGAGGAATATGGGCTCTTTCCTGTAAGAGCACTTGCTAAAGCACTAAATGCACTTTCTTTGTTTGTTTTTAAATTATCAAAGGAATTTGCATGGATTGCAGCATTGCTTTCTGCAAATGATACCTGTGTTCCTTTTTTTGGATTATCAAAAATTTCATAGGGAATGCAAGAAAAGGATGGGATAACCCCCATTGTTTCATATGATTTTTTAATGGATAATTGCTTTGAGATAAAATTATTATCTAGATTATAATTAGATACATTATCAATATCAAATCCCATTGGATTAAGACTAGTCTTCACCTTTACTCTTGCATCTTTACTAATACTAGAGAGAAATTCTTCCCCAGCATCCCCAATGGTATTATAATTTACTCCAGAAAGATGAGCCCACTCTATTGGAATAAGTTTTTCAGCGTCAGTAGCTTCCCCTGTTGCAACTAAGATCCGATAAGCCGTCTGCATAGTTTCACCTTGTTCACCTTTTAATGCAGATTCTTCTTCTCTAGTTAGATCCAATGTTATTGGTTTACTATTACAGATATAATACTTGTACGTAAAAAATTAGATGGAAATGAAAAAAATTCTTCAAGGAATGATGGACACAATGAATTCGGTAAACCCCCCAAGAATGACTGCTCTTAGAGAGCTTCATGAGGCAGAAACAGGTGGACCATTTAGCATACTTATTGGAACTATATTATCTGCTCGTACAAAAGATGAAAGCACAACTAAAATAGTCAAAATGTTATTTTCTAAATACAAAAATGCAAAAGAATTAGCAAATGCCAAGTTAAAAGATGTAGAAAAAACTATCAAACCAATTGGGTTCTATCATATCAAAGCTAAAAGAATTATCGAGGTTGCAAAGATAATTGATTTTAAATATAAAGGAAAAGTACCAGACAATCTTGAACAATTAGTAGAGCTTCCAGGTGTAGGTAGAAAAACTGCAAATTGTGTTTTAGTTTATGCTTTTGATAAACCGGCAATACCTGTTGACATTCATGTTCATAGGATTTCTAATCGATTAGGATTAGTTGAAACCAAAACTCCTGAGGAAACCGAGATGGAATTGATGGAGAAAATTCCTAGAAAATTTTGGCTAGAGATTAATGATACATTTGTGATGTATGGTCAAAATATTTGCAAACCCATAACTCCAATGTGTGATGTTTGTAAGATTAAAAAAAGTTGTAAATATTACCAATCTAGGACCGCTTCTTAGTCAAAAAGAGGGCCCCTACAAGAACTCCAATCCCTGCGGCTAAATAAAATGGGAAAAATGCAAATATATTTTCTGAGGGATCTCCTGAAAGAAATTCAACTATCATGCTTCCAGAATTTACTGCAAGGGGATCAGTTGAGCCTTCCAATCCATGTACAGAGTAAGAGTCAATTACAAATGAACCAATATTTAGATTAGAAACTGTTATTCTTGCCCCATTGTTTACAGTTAATCCTCCCCTTTCAGTATAAGATAATATGAGTTTTGTTGCAGGATACCAGCCTCTATTAGTGTCACTTTGTACAACTACATATCCCTCTCGATCCGTATTTACTGCAACCCAAAATTTTTCGGCGGGTGGAGCCCCCATACCTATTTCTATAAATTTGTCAGAATTTTTATCGTAAAACTTGATAACGCCATTTCCATTTGGATTTTCATATACAAGATTATTGTCAATGGTTATTTGCCAGCTTATTGCATGATCATTTTCTAAATCAATAATTATTGCATCTCGCGAAATTTTGTTAAATTCATCGAATGGAATTTGTATAGTGTCAATAATAATAGAAGGATTTTTTTGTTCCTGAGCAAACACAGGATTAATAAGAAATCCTGAGATAATAATCAGGGTTATAAGATATCTCATAAGTGAAATTAATTCTGAGTGAATAAATATCTAGTCAACAAAAGGATGTGAATGATCTAGAATTACTTTTGCTACTTCTGGTCTTAGAATAAATTCAGATGGGGCTTGGCCATTTTGGATCATATCTCTTAGTTTTGTTCCACTGATTTGCTCTTTTGAATCATCATTATGTGGGCATACCTTCGGATTTGTATAGGTTAAACATTTCCTGCAATAGAAAAATGCAGGGAAGAAAACAGGAGAAATTTCTAATTCAGGATAATCATCAAATATTTTTTGAGCCGCAAAAGGATCATAAAAATTTCCGACTCCGGCATGATCCCTTCCTATAATAATATGAGTACAGCCATAATTTTGTCTCATTATAGCGTGATGAATGGCCTCTTTTGGACCGGCATATTTCATTTCAGTTTGCAAGGTTCCAAGTTTACATCTATTTTCAGGATAATAGTTTTGAATCATTGTTTCATAGCATTTTATGATTACCTCATCTACAAAGTCACCTGATTTTTTCTTTCCAATAATCGGATTGACAAAAACTCCATCTCTGGTGGTAATTGAGGTTTTTTGAAGCATCTCATGGGCTACATGAGGAGGATTTCGTGTTTGGAAGGCACAAATTGTTTTCCATCCAGCTTTTGCAAATTCTTCTCTGGTTTGTAAAGGAGTTAATCGATTTTTCCTAAGTTCAGTTTCCTCAGGTCTTTGAATGTAATCGATCTTACCACCAACCAGAAAATCTTTCATATTCTTAGTTTTGGCAACACCAGGATGTGAAATATCATTTGTTCCGTAGACTCCCTTCGAAGTTTTTTCTTTATCAAAAGAAAAAGTCTCTTCTACATGTAGGACTGCAACTCCTAATCCTTGATGATTTTGCAATAAAACATCACTTGCCTCCTTCATTTTTGTAGCTGTTGTTTCATCAACATCTAAAACAATAGGGATCGTCCATGCTAACCCGTTTGCTAATTTTCCTTTTGATACTACATTTTCAAAATCTTCTTTTCCTAAAAATCCCTCTAAAGGACTAAAAATTCCATCAGCTATATTTTCAACATCATTTGCAAGATCTTCAGAAATTGATATTGAAAACATTCCGGATGCATCGATTTTATTAATTCGATTTACTAGAATACCACCATGGGGTTTGATTACTCCGTCACTCATTATACTCCCTCTGCCATATGCAATCCACATTCTTTTGTATCATCATTTTCCCACCACCAGCGACCAGCTCTTAAACCTTCACCATCCTTTACTGCTCTAGTACATGGATCACAACCAATGCTAGGATACCCCTTGTCGATAAGAGGGTGATACGGAACATTATTTTCTTTAATATAGTTCCAAACCTGATCCCAACTCCACTCAAGTAAGGGATTAACTTTGACAATCCCGTCATATTTTTCATCAATTTCAAGCATTTTGGCATTTTCTCGAGTTGAAGTCTGATCTCTTCTAATGCCAGTTATCCATCCATCCAAATTTGAAAGCATCTTACGTAAGGGTTTTACTTTTCTAATTCCACAGCAAAGTCTCCTGTTTTCAACACTATCATAAAATAGGTTGATGCCTTTGGTTTGAACCATTTCTTTAACTTCTGACGCCTCTGGAAACATTACCTCAAAAACTACATTGTATTTTTTTGAAAGAATGTCCATAATATCATATGTTTCTTGAGGTAACCTACCAGTATCTAAAGTAAAAAATCGAAATTTAGGATTAATCTTTATCATCATATCTATCAAAAGAGAATCTTCTGCTCCAAAACTTGAAGCTTTTGCTACTTTTGGATGTAAATTATTTGATGTCCATTTTAAAACATCTTCAGTAGTTTTTAGGGTAGGGTTAATTTCATCGAGTTCTCTTTGAGTAAATTTTACCATAAATTCTTTCATTGTTCGTTGTTTTATAATGATTACCCGTTGGTTTTATCCTAAATTATAAACAAGTAAATTTTAAAATAAAAAAGATGAGTGAAGTATCGTATGTTGTAGTTTTTCCAACAATATTTTCAAAGAATAAAATTCCTCAATTGATTTTAAATATTAAAAAAATTTTAAAAATTAGAAATCAAGAATTTCAATCGATTAAACGAGATGGAGATGTAATCTTAATTCATTCCGGAGATCCTGTATTTTCCTCATCTGCAATAAATTTAATTTTTGGAGTTGAAAAGGTGGCAATAGCCAGACAAGTAAAAAATGATTTTAAGATAATGGTATCTGAAATTACTTCCCTGGGAGGTAATCTATTACTAAAAGGAGAGAAATTTCTTGTTAAAGTTGAGGGGACATCAAAAGGATTTTTTCCAAAAGATGTTGAGATTGCCGCAACATCATCTATTATCGAAAAAAAATCTAATTTAGGTGCAAGACCAGGTACGGAGGAAAATTATGATAAGTTACTTTATACGTATTTGACGAAAAATAATGCATACATTTGTATTTTCATTGATAAGGGTCAGGGAGGAATATCTTTTAATTCACAAAAACAAAATACCGTTTGCTGCATATATGATGAATTATCTGCAGTTTCTTGTTTTGAAACAATAAAACAAGGTTTTGACCCGAAGATAATAGTCTGTTATAGAAAGAAATCAGAATTAATAAATTTGGTAAAAACAATTAATCAAATAATTCCAAGACTAGTAAAAGAAAAAGTTTCAATAGATTTTTTTCAAGTAAAGATAAATCCCATTGGGGCAAAAAATTATCGAATTTTTATAAATTTGGTAATTGAAGTTTTACTTCATGAAGCCAAAAAAAACCAATTGACTTATGTTTCATTAGCACTATCTCCCTTAGTTTTTTCACAAGAATTTATTGAAAATTCAATGAAAAATATATTTCAAAATAATAAATTGCCAATTTTGCCTCTTAATGGAGTTGACACAAAAATGTTCGATATAGCAAAAGAAATTGGATTAGAGAAACAGATTGAAAAATTAAATAAAGTAATCCAAATGAATTCAAAAGAAATTCCTAAAAATAAAGAGAATGATGTAAAATCTGCTATAAAAACAAAAAAAACCGTGAGGGTAAAGATTGGGCCAAATAACGTGCATGATATTTTAGATTCTCTAGAAGAAAATCATTGAGAATTTAAACGGCGTTGATAGATTTCTTGTCATGTACAAAATAGGGGAATTTATTTACCCGTGGGGTAGTGGTCATTATTCTCGTATGATAAGGTTTCATGAGGCATTCTCTGAATACATGAATGAAGAATTTGAGTCTCATTTCTCAAGCAAAGATCACGTTTATCAAAAATTGTTAGAAAAATTTCCTGATAAAAGAGATAGAATTCACAATATTTTGATGCCTACACCAATTGATGGTAAATTTGGTCCAAGTATCTTGCTTTCAATGTTGAATTTTTTATTACCAATTAAACAGAATCCTCCCCTAGTAAATCAGATTATAGATTATTTGAGAGAGGAAAGAAAGTTGTATAATGAAGAAAAATTTGATTTGGTAATTAATGATGGTGATATGGGTTCAAATATTTTAGCAAAAAATCGGAACATACCAAGTCTTTTCATTACAAATCAATTTAGACCAAAATTGTATAATTCAAGAGCATATTTTTATCCTTCACTTTATTTTATAGCAAAACAAATTGCGAAAGCAAAAAAAATTATTGTCGCTGATTCTCCTCCACCTTATACACTATGTGAATTCAATCTAAATTTTACAAAAGATGTAAAAAATAAAGTTTCTTACGTGGGACATTTTATGAATAAAAAAATTAAAAATAAAACTTCACCTTCAGATCTCGAAAAAATTATTCGTGATTGTGAATTTGGATATTGGATGAGAACTGGAAACAAATCAACTAATGATGGAACAGGAGAAAGATATGAACAAGTTTTCCATAGTGATGAAATAAAAAATGAGAAAAGAATAATATCTCATGCAAAAAATGATCCTTCTATTAATTCCGTTTTAGGAATAGATGGAATGAAATTCTCTATTTCTGAAGCCCTAGAGAAAAAAATTGATTGGATTCAAATTGATGTTGGTTTTCTTTCCGAACAAGAAAAAGAGGAGGTGTTGAACCAAAGTAAATATGCAGTTGTCAATGGTTCACATACTGTTATGGGTGAAATATTAGGAGGTAAATCAAAGCCAATAATTGGATTGCCCATTTATGATGAGCATACAAATAATATCAAATGGGCAGAAGAGAAAAATTTAGGGATTTTAGCAAACAAAACTCAAGATGTGATAAAGGCAATAAAAACAATCAAAGAAAATTATGATGAATTTGAAGGGAATTTATTTGATTTTTCCAAGAATTTTGTTTCAAAAGGAGCAGAAAATACTGCAAAAATCGCCGTTGAGACCCTAGAAGAAAAGAGATAAAGGAATATTTTTAGATTTTTAGTTATCTGGCACGCGGGATTTCGATGGGCGAACTGACCGAAAGGGATGAAGATATAATCCGCGTGTCAGATATTTTGAAAATCGATCAAAAGATATGTGGGAACGCTTTTATGGAAAAAATTAAGTCATATCAACAGTGCCTAATTGCCCAGAGTGTTCAAATAGAGAGAAAAAGAAAATTCAAGCTAAATACGAAGAAGAAACTCCTGAGGAAGAAAGAGGAAGAGATGATTTATTCAAGTTATTTGATGAAATAGATTTTCCAATGAAAATGGATTCTGCAACAAAGCATTTCATTTGTAAAAGATGTGGATTGTATGCTACAAGGGAACAAGTTTCAGATATTCGTTATAAATTAAATCAGAAAGAGAGAACGAGAGAAGATAAACAAGATGATTATTTAGAGTGGTGGCAAAAAAGTAAAAAAGACAAAGAACTAAACTAGAGCTGAAGTTTATGGTAAAAAAGAAAGATGAAATTCCAGATTGGGTTTCTGATGAAATTCAAAATGCAAAATTTAAGAAACCCAAGGAGTTAAAGAGAAGTGGATACATCTTAGAGATTTATGATGCGGATAATAAAATAGATGCTCAGCTATATGATCCAGTTGAGGATGGAAGACATATTATAACATTGGATTTGCCAAAAAAAATTGAGGCTTCAAAATTGGAGAAAGGTGTAGTTTATGAATTTACTTTTGATCAACATAAAGCACCCCTAAGCAAAAAAGTAACTGAGTTTCTACAAAAAGAAAAAGAAATTGAGATGGCTGCAATTTATCAATTTGAATTAAAATCATTAGAACTCTTAGATGTAGGATCTAGTAAACCTGAAGAATTGGATGAAGAGTAATCTAATTTTGCTCTTTACTGTCTAATTGTTTTCTAAAAACAGAGCCTAAAATCGGATTTATCAGGTATGGAAAAGTACTTTTCAACCAAACTGCTATACGCACAATTGAGGGAACAATGATTTCTAATCTAGGAGAATCAGATGCTTTTAGAATTGCCTTTGCAACAGTTTTTGCACTAATAGAGATTGGAGAATATTTTGGCATGTTTTTGAATGATGAATGTTCAAAGAAATTTGTGCGAACCATAATGGGGCTAACTACTGTTACCCCGACTCCAGTTTCTTTTAGCTCATGTTTGAGACCCTCTGAAAAACCCAACATTGCAAATTTGGTTGCACAATAGGGTGCAATTCCAGGCAAACCCATACTTCCTGCAACTGAGGCAACATTAACAATATGACCAGATTTTTTTTTAATCATTGATGGAAGAAAAATTTTAGTACAGTAAATCATTCCAAAATAATTTGTGGCCATTTGTGATTCAATTTCTTCAATAGTCAAATCAACAACTGACCCAAAAATTGCAAATCCTGCATTATTTACCAAAATATCAACTGAATCATATTTTTCTAAAATTATTTTAGAAATTTTTTTAACTTGTAATTTATTAGAAATATCACATTCACAAACAAGTGAAGAAATGTTGAATTTGCTCAGTTCCTTGTCAAGCTGATCTAATTTGTCTTTTCCTCTTGCAACTAGAATTATGTTTGCACCTCTTTTTGCAAATTGAATGGCAGATTCACGTCCTATTCCAGAGGATGCTCCTGTAATCAGTACTACTTTATCTTTAAAATTCATAATTCAAAAAATCTTTTAGAAGATAAAGTAGTTTCTATGTAGAATCAGAGTTTCTATATCTGCTCAAAGCCAGTTTTACGAGTAGTATCCATGTTACCGCAATTGGTATGTAATAAGTGGCTATTCTCCATCCTATTACAGTATTCCATATTGCGTTTCCTTCAAGGATTTGTAAATCAAATGGATTTTGATTATTCAAATAGGCGACAATTCCAAATTCAGCCAATCCAGAACCTCCAACTGTAATCGGTAAATTTCCTATTGCATTTGCACCCATTACTGCCATAATAGAGTCAAAAATTCCTATAACATAACCTGTTCCAAATGCAATTATCATAAAAGATATTCCATAAAATGACCAAGAAACCAAAGAAATGAAAAATGTTATTGTAAATATTTTTTTCGATTCATTTGTTCTAAGATTTTTTTTGCTCATTACACAAACTTCTTCCATCCAAGAATTTGTTTTACTAACTAGATTTTTGCCTTTTTCTTTTCCAAATTTTTCAACTAGAATGGAAATAACTCTCGGAAGTTGGAATATTCTCTTTGATGATAAAAAGAATAAAGCCATCCATAATGTCGTTACAAAAATACTAGTTCCTAAAATAATTACTCCAACAACATATGCTCCGTGCATTAAGGCTAAAATACCTGCCATAATTGACAATAAACCTGCAGCAAAGACTTCAGTTACTATATCCATAATTGCAATCCATGTAGATTTAGAAGGAGAGACACCTTTTTTGTGGAGATAATAAATTACAATAAATTCTGCACCAACAAACATTGGCGTTGTAAATTTAATAAATTCACTTCCTACTCTTACACCAGTTAATTTCCAAAAGGAATCAAACTTTCCTAAATATTGTTGAGTAATATATGCAAACTTTATTCCTTGAAGTCCTAGTTTTATCATCATGGCAATTACTGCCATCACAAATGGAAAGATTCCAATGGCAAAAACATCTTCAATTTTAATATCAAATTGTAATGCAATAAACAGAATTGGGATAAGAGTAATAGGAATTACAACAATTCTCCAATTCATTTGAAAAAAATTTTATAGATTCAAATATGAAAGTTGACCCAATTTTATGACTAAATTTACTGTGCCTACTTCTAGCTTGAAATATAAGCCAACAAAGGAATTTTAGACCATATTGAAAACAATTTTTGTAACTGGTACTGCCGGTGCGGGTAAATCTCTTTTAACCTCAAAATTATATGATTATTACACACAAAATGGTGCGTTTGCAGCCATTTTGAATTTGGATCCAGGTGTTGAGAGTCTTCCATATACTTGTGATATTGATGTCAGAGATTATATCGACATTGTATCAATAATGAAGGAATATGATTTAGGGCCAAATGGGGCTCTAATAATGGCAAATGATCTGATTGCTTCAAAAATCGATGACATAAGAAATGAAGTAGAGAGAGTAAATCCAGATTATTTGTTAGTAGATACACCAGGTCAAATAGAATTATTTGCTTATAGATCTAGTGGAAGTTTTATTGTAGAGAATTTAACTAGTGAAGAGAAAACGAGTGTATTTTTATTTGATGGTTCCCTAATTACAACGCCAGTAAATTTTGTTTCTATTGCTCTTCTTGCAACCTCCATAAGATTGCGTCTTCACGTACCTACTGTAAATATAATTACAAAAACAGATCTTATCGGTTCAAAGCTAAAAGACATTATTGAATGGTCAGGTAACATCAGAACATTGGAAAATGCAATAGCAAATGATGCAGATGGTGAAACGTATTCTTTGGTGACCAATATTTTACGAGGGCTAAATCTTAGTGGTTTTGCTCAAGGCTTAATTCCAGTTTCTAATGTGACAGGTGATGGATTGGTGAATTTAGAAGGAGCATTAAGCAGAATTCTTAATTTAGGTGAAGAGGTAGAGGATTAAATGACTTTAACTATAACTGTTGCAGCACCATCATCTACTGCAAATTTAGGACCGGGATTCGATGTATTTGGACTGGCAGTCAATGCATTTTATGATGAAATTACGCTTACAAAAACCAAGACAAAAGGAGTAATTATAGTAGCTGAAGATGATATTCCAACAAATCCTGATAAAAATACGGCAGGATTAGTTGTAAAAAATATGATTAAAAAATTCAAAACTAAGGACGGGATTGAAATTAAAATTAAAAAAAATGTTCCTGCAGGATATGGAATGGGAAGTAGTGCAGCATCAGCAGCTGCAGCTGCAGTAGCATTTGATAAACTGTATAAATTAAAGTTAGATGAAAATTTACTTGTCGAGTTTGCCGGAACTGGTGAAAAAGCTAGTGCGGGTTCAATCCATTATGATAATGTTGCAGCTTCAGTTTTAGGTGGATTTGTAATTGTAAAAACTGATCCCTTAGATATTATCAAAATTGATCCACCGAGTAATTTACGAATGGTTATTGCAGTTCCAAGATTAAAAGTTCCAAAAAGGAAAACCAAAGTATCAAGAAGTGCAATTCCAAAAAAAATTAGCCTGACATCTAGTACCAAAAATCTATCAAATGCAACAGCAATTGTTGTTGGATTTATGAATAAAGATCCCGAATTGATTGGAAAATCAATAAAAGATATGATAGTAGAGCCGGCTAGAAAACATATGATTCCTGGATTTTCTAAAGTTAAAGAAAACGCACTAAAAGCTGGAGCATATGGAGTAACCATAAGTGGAGCAGGTCCTTCAGTTATTGCATTTTCAAAAAGTTCACAAGATCTAAAAAAAATTAGTCAAGCAATGACCAAAGGTTTCGAATCAGCTAAACTAGAATGCCAAACTATTATTTGTAAACCTAGCATAGGTGCTAAAATTAAAACCTAATTGGAGATAATTTAATGAAAAAAGCGGTTGTGGTTTTTAGTGGAGGAATAGATTCTGTTTGCGTTGCATCATATTTAAAACCAAAGTATGAACTTTATGGAATTTCATTTTCTTATGGTCAAAAAGCAAACCAAGAAATTGTTGCAGCAAAATCATTTGCAAAAAAATTATGCCTAAAGAAACATAAAATCGTAGATATTGGCTTTATGAAAGAATTGTATGGAGATTCAAACGTATTGACCAGCTCTAAAAGAAAAATACCAAGTAAATTCGATTATTCCATTGTTGTTCCAATTAGAAATGCTGTTTTTCTCTCTATTGCCTCTGCTTGGGCATTTACTCTAAATGCATCGTTAGTTGCTTATGGAGCGCATACTGGAGATAGTAATTATCCTGATTGTAGACCAAATTTTGCGAAAAAATTACAATCTTCGTTTAATCAAGGAGAAATTGATGGCATAACATTAGGATTGCGAAAAAGTATTGAAATCTGGTCTCCCTATAAAGCGGGTCTTTCAAAAAGTGATTTGCTAAAATTTGGCTATAAAGCTATTGGAGAATCTATTTTCAAAACTTGGAGTTGTTATTCTAGTGGAAGGTATCACTGTGGTATTTGTGAATCATGTAATAATCGAAAATTTGCATTTGAGAATTCCGGGATTAAAGATAAAACAAAATATTTAAAATAAATCTAATATCTGTTTCTAAGAATTTTCTTTTTAAGAACAAGACCTCTAATAATGATAAACCATACCAAAAAACATGCACCAAATGTCCCTGTTAAAATCCAATTCCCAACTTCAGGTGCCACCTCAAAAGATTCTGCAACTTTAAAAGATATTGCAAAAGAAAGAACGATTACAATTACTACTTCGATTACATACCATATCCAAGATGGAAAAGATTCGCTTGGAATATGGATATTATCATGTGCAACCATAGAAATTCTGTTAAACAATGAATATTTAATTTTTCAGGTACTAAAATGAAGTATTAGGAGTACTTTTTCTTATCATAGCCATGATGCTTTCTTTTTCCTCTTTTTGTTCATATACCCCTCGATATGCAGATGAAGTTAAGGTGGCATCATTTCTTACTCCTCTCATTTTCATACAAAGATGTTGAGCATCAGCTACTACTAGTACTCCTTTTACTCCTTGGGTAAATAATTCGTCAGCTATATTTTTTGTTAATCGTTCTTGAATTTGTAGTCGTTTTGAATATTTTTCTACTAATCTAATCAGTTTTGATATTCCAAAAACTCGACCATTTGGAGAATATGCAATATGGATCTTGCCAAAAAATGGTAACATATGGTGCTCACACATGGAATAAAACTGAATGTCACGTGCAACTACCGTATCAGAATCCTCAGAAAATTGAACCGATAATTCAGAGTCAGATTCGTACCCTCCAAAAATTTCTTTATACATACGCCCTATTCTTTCAGGAGTGTCCCTAAGTCCCTCACGAGTTGGATCCTCTCCTATTTCTATGATTAATTCTCTGACTAATTTTTTTACACGTTCTTGATCCATTGAATACTTTTAGAGATTTTTTCTAGTATTTGAACCTAGTCTGATTTTTAGACTCGTGTTAATTTTAGGGGGCACCTATTAATTTGTGGAGTTGAGGGACAACCTTAACCTCAGCATAATATGGAAAAACAATATCATATAGATTTAGAAGAAGTTCTAAAGATGGCTCGGCTATTTCATTTGTAGGTTGTATTACAAAGCCATCAATTTGATCCTTGGAAACGGAATTGAATATGCTATTTACCAAATTATTAAAATCGTCTAATTCTGTTTTGGCACTTACAACAATTTTGATGTAAGTTATTTTTTTCTCAGAAACTGAAGATTTGAGGCAATTCATTGCGTTTTCAATTAATTGTTCATAGTGTTTAGAGTCAACAAATTTGGAATCCTTTGTTTTAAATTCAATTTTAATTATATCCATAAACGGTAAAACATGATTAAATTTATTGGAATCAAAACAGGATGATTCAAGATAGGTTGGAATTTTTTTACTTTGAACATATTTTGCCAGTACGGCTACTGCTTCATGTTGGACCAAAGGATCTCCTCCAGTAAAATTTACTTTGTATGTTTGTTTTTTTAAATTAGAATCAATTAGTTGAAAAGCTTCTTGGATATCATATTCCTTTCCTGAATCAAGGGGTAAGGATTCTTTTGTATCACAATAAAAACAAGTAAAGGGACAGCCTGCTAATCTAACAAAAAGAGTTTTGGTGCCATAAAGAATTCCCTCTCCTTCAACTGATGTAAATAGTTCAAATATCCTAATTTTCAAGTAATAGTACTGTTTTTTTTCATTATTTATTTAATGGGCTTTAATGCATTACTGGTTCTTTGGCATAAAACAATCCAGAAATAAAAAATACCACACCTAAAATTCCTATTAAACTTCCCACAAATTCTACTGTACTTTGCATGTCAACTTCTAAAGGAGCCCATAACCATGCCATTAAAGCGCCAACGACAATCATTGGAATACCTACACCAAAACTAATTTCTTTAGAAGCCATGTTCATGCTGTTTTGAAAATGTATATGAAGTTTATGATAAGTTTTGACTAAATTTGGATTTTTTCAAGAATTGTTTCTGATGCCTTTAGTAATGCAGTTGCCCGTTCAAATTCTTTTTTATCTACCAGATCTTTAATAGTTTGAATATTTTTGTTCATTCCATCTATAGTATGTGGGGTAAATTGATCAGAGTTAGAGATTTCAAGAATTATGTCTTCAGTTTGTAAAATTCTTAATTCTAGTAATTTACTTTCTGATAGCTCATATTGTGAGTGTAGTACCATAATATCCCTAACTTCTTTAATTATATCAGAAGGAGATATTGCTAAAGTAAGACCTTCTCTTGCGGTCTCTAGTTTTTGAATAATCTCTTCAGATAATTCAACTTTGTATGCATGTTCAATTAATCGATCAAGTTGTTTAAGATATTTTTGAGCAAATGTTTGAGCACGGACTAAATCTTTTTGTGAGGCTTGTTGACGAAGTTCTTCATTAAAATCAATTATAGTATTTTTGATTTCTTGAATTGTATTAGTTGCTTGCTCATATTGACCTTTATTAATTTGAGTTTTTGCAGCAACAAATAATTCATCAAGTGGTAAAAATACTATTGTCGAATTATGATTATTGGCGATTGTTTTTAAACTAGCGACATAACCTTGCATCCTAACTAGATCACTTGAGGGATTGGTTATTGGTAAGCTAGTTTTTTCTTCTGTTTGAGAAGTTTGGTTGGATTGGTTAGCTGTTTGATGGGATGTTTGATTATAAGTTAATAGATGGGATATTTGAGTAAATATTTTCATGGTAGATAGAAATTCCTGTTTAGCTAATTCCAAATCATCATTTGACAGGGCAATTTCTAGTGCCACAACTCCTTGTTGACCTTCTCCAAATAATTTTTTTATTTCCTCAGATGAATTATTTGATATTTGACTTTGGATTTTATCTTGTGCAGTTGTAGCTATTTTGAGTAAAATTGGCGGATTATCTTGGGCAAAACCATTACCTACTGAGCCTCCTAAAACCAAGCTAATTGTTAAAATTAAGAATCCAAAAATTGGTAAAGATTTCATTCTTCTTCCTCCAGGTTTTTCTTTAAAATTACAAGGTTTTGTAGATCCTTTTTAGTAATTTCAATTACTCCTAGTCTTTCTAATCTTTTAACTGCTCTCCACATGGTTGTTCTAGGCTGAACGAACTTTTTTCTTAATTCACTTTCAAAAACCTGACCACCGCTTGCAGAAATAAATTCAACTATTTTTTTATCATCTGCACGCATGTCAGGTACAAAATCGAAAATTTTTTGTGGATCTAAAAATTCCTTTTCATTTGATTTTTCAGAACTAATTTCCTCCTGAATAGTTGATGATGTTTTTGTTTTGTTTCTTTTTATAATTACTGATGCACCTGCAACTCCAGCTACGATTAACCCACCAACAACTATTGGTAGAGTAAAATCTTCTGCTACATTATTTGGATCAGCTGGAATAGAATCAATTGGTGGTTTTTCTATAGGGTTTTGTGGTGTTTCAAGAATATAATTTATTTCAGTAATACCACTTGTTAAGTCTAATTTAGTTTGCTCCTCCATTATTTCCATATTTTTAGGAATAGTACCCATTCCAACAATTATCGAGTTTGGTGGCATTAGTAACGTAAAATCAGATGTGGAATTAAAGGAAAAAGTCCAGACTCTTCCATCTTTTGAAATTAAATCATGAATATCATAGTCAACTGTAATACTAGATGAACCAAAAGTTTCGATCAAGGCTTTTGTTCCATTTATGTTACTGGTTAACAAAAACCCATTTTCACCTACTGTTACAAAATTATCAACTGATGGTCCGAATAAATCAAGTGTATAATCAGGTGATAATGGATCAACATCTATTTGAGTAGATATGTGTGTGGAACCATCTGAATACATGGTTAGATCTAAGGTTCTAGTAGAGCTGAATGAGGCTTGAAAAGGCATTCCGATCGCTACAACGACTAAACCCGCAAGTAGAATTGGGATCTTAATCATTGTATTGAGGATACCTTCTGTCCTTACAAAAAGCATTCCATCATCTACAAGAGATTCGTTCCTATGAAGGGGTTCGATTTGGGGGTTCAATGGCTAATACCTTAAGTTCATGCTCTCAACGAGTCCCTGAAATCTCTTGAATTCCTGGAAAAATTGAAGTCCTTTTTCAGTAATTAAAAAGACCCTATTTCTATCGTTTTTGACTGATTCGACTAAGCCAGCTTCTACCAATTTCTCACATTTGTCTAGTACTGCATAGTGAGATAGGTTGGCTTTACGAGATATTGCAGATATAATGATTCCATCGCGTCCACCATTTGCGGTAACGTCAAGGATATCACCCATTATGCCCATTTCGGACCTGTATTGTTGTTTTGACATGTACTAGTATAGCAACAGTTTGTTTATGAGGAATCTTCTGAAACCTCAAAGCGGAACACAAAGCGGAACACTAATTTCAATCTCCAAAAGTAAAACTTTTGTCTATTTTGATTGAGGAAGGAAAATATGAAGTTTTTATTGTGCCTGAAGAATATTTCTAAATTTAGCTAATTTTTGAAAAAATATTACCATTTGAAATTTTCTTAAAAAATTTCAAAATTTTATTTTCTTTTTCCAAATTTCAAGATTTTTTGTATATAAAGAACAGGACGTTTCATTACCATTCCTAAATTATTATTTGAAATATCCACCAATAATGAGAAAATATTAGAATAATACGGTTAAAGTGATGGCAATTTTGTTTATGCGTTCAACATCTCCCCTGGCTGTAACCTACTTTTATGCGGAAAGTGAAGAGAATCGAATTGGAGGAAATCCAGAATGATTGGAAATCTTTAGATAATTCTCAAAAAGAAATACTATAAACTTTTTTTATGAAAAATCAGTAAATGAAACGTCAGAGATCAAGGAAATTGCTTTTTTGAAGGATACTAATAATGAAATAAAAAGAATTTTTTCTTTAGAAGAATCTTCGGGATGGTCATATGAAGAATCCAAAGGTTATCAGTCTGGAATAGTCATTTTTGGTGGAAAGTCTTCTAAAGATGGAACAAAATTTTTGAAGATTTCAGTAAATGGGACTAAATCTATCTAAAGGTGAATTGAATTAAAGGTTATTGGAAAATCTAGCAATTCAAATCCAGATTTGATTGAAAATCTCTCTGGAAAGGACCTTGAATATAGAGTCATTTTTTCTGGTTATATGACAGAATCGATGAAAAAAATCAATTTTTAATTGTATTTTTGAATTCAAATCTGGAAAATTCTGAAAAAAGTCTAGATCTCCACCTTTTCCAAATTAAAAGTACAACATCAGAATCCATAAATTCTATTGATGGCAACCAAAAGGCAAGAAATCAAGAATTGGTGTAATGTCATCATTTTTTCTTTTTTATGATCAAAAAATCGTTCAGTGGGTCAGTTTTGAGAATACAAAATAACTTTTTATTCGTATTTTATAAATAATTTATTAAATGTTTGATAAGTTCAAGAATCAAGGAGAAGAAATGGAAGAAGTAAAACCTGAGGAAAAACTGAAAATTTTAGACACTACAATGTCAGAAGATTCCAGCAGTATAGGAATTGGAGATCTTATGAACAAGCGTGCAAAATTAGATGAAGCAATTGATTATGTAGGTTTAATGATTAAAAATTTGAAAGATAAGCGAACTGCATTAGAAAAGGATATTGAAGATGAATCAGTTGATATTAAGAATCTAAAGGAAAAATTAGAAAAAGTTAGTGCCTATATTGATGAAGAAAATCAAGGAATTAAAGAATTAACTCGTAAGAGACAAGAAGTAGAGAATGAAGCAGATAATGTAGGATCACTGATTAATAGTTTGAAGGAAAAATTATCTGGAATAGATAATATTGTAGATAGCGAAGGAAGCAGAGTAAAGCAGATTAAAGAGTCCAGAGAATCTCTATAAAGTTAAATTATGAAAAATAGTCTTTAAAGAAATTTTGTAGATGCAGTAGATGTAGTAGGCGTTGGAACTGATGGGAATAAATCTCCGGTAGAATTTTCTGCAACTGCGGCGGCTTCTTGTAATATTTTATCTGATTCCATATTTGTGGTCTCATCAATACCAAAGGCACCATCACCTGCGAAACTATCAGTCATAAACCCGCCTAACATGTCTGCCATTTGACCAATTTCTTGCTCAGCACCAGGCATTACTTTACCTAGAGAGGTTTTTAGATTTTTCATTAGACCCATCGTAGGCATTATTGTGACTACAGTATCACCTAGGTCATTGAAGGTAGTTAATCGTAATTCTATTCGTTCTAAGGCTATTCTTGCACTTCCCAAAATTTTACTTACTTTTCTAATCTCAGCTAATTCATTTGATAAAACTTTACTTTTTTGGGTATCATGTTGTTGTGTTGCCTCTACAATTCTTTGAAAAATTTTAGCATCTCGTTCATTTAGTTTAGTTAACATGTTGTCTAATTTTGAAATTTGTAAACTTAATTTTTTAATTGCAGTTTGAACTCTTGGTTTAAGAGCACCTTTTGGTTTAATTACATCATTAAATTTCTCAGCAATTCCTGGTTTTGGTTGTTTAGACCATTTATCTTGGAGTTGTGTCAATATTTTTAATTTTAAAATTAATACTTAATTTCGGGTGTAAAGATTCATTCACAGTACATTAAATTTTACTAACAAAAATGATTCACTATGAACAAAATGGAAAAAATTAGGCACCATTATGAATTTATTTTTATAACATTAAGATTAATTTACCCAAATGAATAAAAAATTTCTAATTCCTCCTATAATTATTTTAATTATAGTAATTATTGGGTTAGGCTCCCAATCAAATCCCTCAGATAAAAAAAATGTAGTTTTTCATATAACTTTAGCCAGTCCAGAACTATATGATAAAGGAGTTTATTCAAGCACATTTATCGTAGAAAAAGGAGAATACAAATTCAGATTTGTTCCTAATGGTGACAGTCCTCAAAATCTTTCGATTTCATTAAAAGGTGATGATTTTGAATTTTCTGAAAATTTTGTTTTGAATGGAACCTTACATGAAACTGGTATATCTGAATATTATACGTGGGATTATGATGGGCAAAAAGTAATTCTTATTCCAACTCAAAAAGAATTATCTATTAAAATAAACCCGAATGAAAATCTAAAAGGTAGTGTATCTGTTGATATCATCAGAAATTAGGAGGCGTGCCCCTCTTTTACAGAACTGTGAGAGATTTCCTCTCGTGGTCAGATGCGTTAAGATCTGATTATTTTTTTCGTTCTGTGGAGCCACGCAATTTAGTCGATAGGAATTATGTCCTTCGGCATGTAATTACGTAGGAATTTTAACTATTTAATATTTAATAAAAATTTTTGTATAAATTTTACTATTTATGGTAATTTTTTCATTAAACAAGTTATAGAAAATTTTCCTATAAACCTAAAAAAAATTATAATGAAAATATCTGAGTTATTATCTTTATTATATGATTTTTCAAAACTCCTTTAGTTAATTCTTAGTGATATTTTCTCAATTTACATATTCAATAAATTAATGGTTTAATCTTAAATTGCTAATTTTATAAATTCAAAATTTTATCAATTTTATCAATATCCTCAACGAGGTATAAATTACGAATTTTGTGAAAATATCTATTGAAATTAGATGGAAAAGTTGCGATAATAACAGGAGGGAGTAGAGGAATAGGTTTTGAAATAGCCAAGACTTTTTCTGAAAATGGAGCAAAGGTAATAATTACCTCAAAAAATTCTCTTCAGCTCCAAAATGCTGCTAATAAAATAAATAATACAATTGCAATACCATCAGACATTAGAAAAGAAGAAGAAGTCAAAGATGTTGTTGAAAAGACAATTGAAAGATTTGGAAAGTTAGATATTTTAATAAACAATGCTGGGATTTTCCCAAAAATTAAACAATTACATGAAATTTCAGAAGTAGAATGGAATGAAGTGTTAGATGTAAATCTTAATGGCGTATTTAGATTTACCAAATTTTCTATCCCCTATTTACAAAAAACTTCAGGTACTATTGTTAATGTTTCATCAGATGCAGGACTAAAAGCTTATGAGGGATTTAACGCTGATGCATATTCTGCATCAAAAGCAGCTTTGATTGTTCTAACAAAATGTTGGGCATTGGAATATTCAAAAAATAAGATAAGAGTAAATTGTATTTGTCCTGGTGTAGTTGACACAGATATGACAAAGCCCTTTTTGAAAACAGAAAAAGATAGGGATTTTATGAATAATGATCATCCGTTAGGTAGAATTGGACAACCTAAAGAAATTGCAAATTCAGTATTATTTTTAGCATCGCAAGATTCCTCTTGGACCACTGGGGCAATTTTAGCTGTTGATGGAGGACAATCAACTAAATAAATTCACATGAGTTTAATACTTGTCAAAATATACTTGACATGATGGCTGATCGAAAGAAAAAAGCAAAATTATTCATTTTACTCGGAATCATATGGATAGTTATCACTTTACCACTTCCTTGGATTATCAACAACCCCCAAGTTTCAGATTCTCAACTCAATACAATGTTGACAATTATTGGTGTAATGTCAATTCCATTTATCATGCTTGGGGTAGCGTGGAGTCTAAAGCCAGAGCTTACAACATAGGTAATAATAATTGCAAAATATTCCAATTTCAGATAAAATTCCAGAGTTAGATATAGCCTTGCAAGCAGTAACTGAAGCAGGAAATATTATTTTAGAGATTTATGAGGGAAAATATGAGACTTCAATTAAGCAGGACAACTCACCAATAACAGATGCAGATCTAAAAAGCAATGAGGTAATCAAGAGAATTTTATCAAAGACTGATCATCAAATTTTATCTGAGGAAGATAAAGATGATCAAAGGAGAATATCCAAAAATAAAATCTGGATTGTAGATCCACTAGATGGAACCTCAGATTTTATAGATAAAACTGGAGAATTTACAGTCATGATTGCTTTAATTAAAAACAAAAAACCAATTATAGGGGTTATTGGTTGGCCAACTGAAAAAACTATCTTTGCAGCTCAAGAAGGAAAAGGAGCGTACAGATTTTCAGGGAATGAATGGAGAAAAATTTCTGTGACTAAAATATCAGAACTGCCAAAATGTAGAGCAGTGGGTTCAAGACATCACCTATCAGATAAAGAAAAAATGTTTATCAAAAAATTAGGAATCAAAAATTTTACAAGTATTGGTAGTTCCTTAAAGGTCGGAAAAATTAGTTCTGGAGAAGCTGAAGCTTACATCACTACAACAAATAAAATGAAAGAATGGGATTCGGCTGCATCATATTGCATAATTTCAGAAGCTGGTGGAAAGATGACAGATATGTTAGGTAATGACTTAACGTATAACAATAAAATTGTAAATCATCAAAACGGAATTTTAGTTACAAATGGCTTAATTCACAATACTATTTTAGAAGAATTTAAAAAATTAAATTAAGTTTCTTCCTTTAAGAAATTCTTTAACTTTGGTTGCACTCTCTGAGAGAGAATCAATTTCTGTATCAACAATAAGATCTGCTTTTTCAGGGGCTTCATAAGGATCGTCAATTCCCGTAAATCCTTTAATCTCGCCTTTTCTGGCTTTGGCATACATACCTTTAACATCTCTTTCTTCACATTTTGCAAGAGAGCATTTTACATAACATTCTGCAAATTGGTCACCTGCATTGATAATTTCCCTTGCTTTTTCTCTATTTTCAAGATAGGGAGATACCAACGAAACTGCACTTGGAACTCCATGCTTTAGCAAAAGTTTAGCTAAATGAGCCACCTTTTTGTTGTGTTCATCTCTTCCTTCTTTTGAAAAATCTTTGGGAGAGAACCATTCCCTAAGTTCATCACCATCAAGCATAGCCAAATTTGGAATATCTTTTTGTAAATCCTTAACGATAGTGGTTTTCCCTGAACATGGAAGACCAGTCATCCAAAGAACAAATGGTTTCATACAAGTAAATCGATGAAATAGTACATAAAGAGTTTACGTTACATTTGAAACCATGGTTGATTTTCTAGAAAATCAATTTCTTTAATCATATCTTCTTTCTTTTTTGTTATAGCATTAATCGATCGATATTGTTCATACATCTCAGTTTCTTCTTCTTTTGATAGAACTTCGGCCTCTGCTTGGTCAAAAAATTTATTTTCTTTATTTAGGTGATCATATAGATAAATCGAATACGTTCTCAAAAATCTTGATACTGGTTCTCGTGCATTTTCACCTTTTTTCCATCGTTGCAAATGTCTGGAAATTTCTCTGGCAATATTTCTGCCAAATTCATGCTCTATCATAAATGCTCGAATTTCTTCTTTTAGACTGTCATAACTTGCGACACATGGAAAATATGAATTTTCTTCTCTGGAATGATGGATAGCGTCTACAAACTCATAAATAATTATGGTTATTTTTTCAATATCAGAAAATGGAATATTTGATCCATTTGCTATCTTTTCTGCACATTTTTCAATTAATTTTTGTAAACGTCTTACTTGATCATGATCAGCTCGAAGTTCATTAGTTGCACTCAATAAATCATAGACTGCAAGAGAGAGATTTAATTTGTTCTAATGTAATAATCAAAAATCATCTATAAACAATCAATCAAGCTTGACTAATTTGCCTTTTAATAGCTCCTAATTAAATTCAATATTGTATGAACCCAATTTTTTTTGGAATATTAGAGTTAGTTAAAGGACAAGTTGGTAATATTATTCCGTTAGAAGATTTTGATACAAGTATCATTTTAGAAAAATTTAATGAATTTCAAAATTTTGTTGGGACTCTAAGTCAAGAGGGTCCAATTGCCTCTGCTCATGTATTATTGCTTGCTGCAGGTGTGGTTATTTTTTCTGGTGTTGTAGGAGAAGCCTTTTTTAAAAAAACAGGAATTCCAGATGTTGCATTTTTAATGATTCTGGGCGTAATAATCGGACCTATTCTTGGAATTATTCAGCCTGAAGCCGTCTATCAAATTGTTCCATATTTTGCCGCTTTGGCTTTGATAATAATCATGTTTGATGGTGGATTAAATTTGGATCTAAAACAAATAGTAAAAACTGCACATTTTTCTTTTACATTAGCAATTCTTGGTTTTATTTTATCAGTTACCATCACGACATTAGCTGTTCATTATGTTTTAGATTGGTTATGGTTAGAAAGTATTCTACTTGGATCAATTGTTGGAGGTAGTAGTTCAGCTATTGTTTTTGGACTTGTCAGAAATATAAAAATTTCAGAGGAAACCAAAAATATGCTTAGTTTTGAATCGGCCTTAACCGATATTTTATCTACAATTATTGCATTTATCCTGTTTGAAGCAATACTTGTTGGTCAATTTGATCTGCAAGTTCTTCAAGAAACTTTGGGAAGAGCAATTGTCGTAGGATTAATTCTTGGTTTTGGAGTGGGAATTCCTTGGATGTATGTATCTACAAAACTTGGTAACACACAACATGCATACATGCTTACACTTGGAATATTGTTTGTTCTATTTTTTCTGGCAAATTCCTTTGGAGAGTCAGGGGCTCTTACTGCATTGGTATTTGGATTGATGTTAGGAAATAGAAATAATCTAGCAAAAATTCTAAAGTTCAAACTACCAAGAGTAGAACTTGATGATCCTACACACAATCAACTGACATTTTTAGTACGTTCTTTCTTTTTTGTATTCGTGGGATTAATGGCAAGTATAGGTAGATTTGAATACGCAATACTTGGAGTTGGAATCACAATTGCTATTTATTTTGGAAGATTGATTGTAAGCAAGATAACATTAACAAAAAGATTTTCCTTATTAGATAGAAAAGTAACTTATTCGATGATCCCTCGTGGTTTGGCCGCAGCTGTATTGGCTACAATTCCAGTAACATTAGGATTACCAAATGCAGAAGTTTATCCACAAATTGTTTTTTTTATTATTTTAGCCTCAGTAATTATTACAACAATTGGTTTAGGACGATCAAAGAAAATTCCTCCTCCAGAACCAAAGGAGGGTGGTTTTATCCAAAAACCTTCAGAAGATACTAAAGAATGATTTCAAATTAATTTTAAAAAAATTTAGTTAGGATTGAAGTTTTTTATTTATAGTTTTGATATATTGTTGGCTATATTCAGTAAATAATTTTATTTTATCTTGTGCAAGAGCCATTGCACCTGGTCTGCTATTTACATATTTTTCTGCATTTTGTTGTTCTTCCAGCAATTTTTGAAGATTTTCCTTGGTTTGTGATTCAAGATTGCTGGTCAAGTTTTGTAATTCAGCATCAAGTAAATTTTTTGTGTCTGGTATGATTGCAGGTGAAGCACCAATGATCTCTTTTGTTGTAATTTGTCCAAAAATTTTCCTATTAAGATCTGTCAATTTATTTTTTCCATTATTTGTATTAATAATTCAATTGGACAAATTCTCAATGTCCTTGGTTTGAATTTAAATGCTGTATTAAAATTTATTATTTATCCTTCAAGGTAATTATCAACTCTGAAATTAGAAATTAAAGTATAATATCATCTATTTGAAAATTATTGATTAGTGAAGAAAAATGACCTATTGTATTGGAAAGTGTAAAAATTACAAGGCAACAAAGCCAGCACAAATAGGTAGATATGCTGCAGGGCAAAAAAGATGCAATCATTGTGAAATTTTTGTAGATTACGAGGGAATCGCCTGTCCTTGCTGTAATAGACAATTACGATGTCTTCCTAGAAGTAGAAAAGGTAAAGAAAAATACCTAGAACAAATTATCTCTTAAAATTCATAAAATAAAGTGCTTATTTAGTAGGACCGAGTATTATTGATAATATGCCAATACCAGAAGATATACAAGATTTTGTTGAAAAACAAATAACTTTAATGATTTCACAAACTGGTGCTTATCTACCATTCATTAAAGTTGCATTTCCTTATTCAAAAAATTTAGCCGATGCGTGCTATAATCTAATTGTGGGAAGCGCAGTATCAATTTTTGTAAATCAATACGCTATGAGATTAAAATATCCTACAGCAGAAGATTTTACTGAATTTGGAAAGATCACTGTAAAGTACAGGGATCAAATAGATCAATTTTTCAAATAAAATATCAATTGTAATTTTAAAACTTGGACTTAATATTATTTATTTTGCAAAAAATTAGTAATATTTTTTTCAGTTTAAATATAATAAATTCTATTTTAATTCTAGTCTTTTTAATTATTTTGAATTTTATGCCTAGGATTTTTATATCCTTATTTTTGTTCCAATTTGATGACCCTTAAACTTCGATGTGATGAATATGGGTTTGAGTGTGATTTTTCCCTAGAAGGAGAAAAAAGCCTCGAACTCCTTGAGAAGCTAAGAATACATTTTGAGGAAGAACATGGTATTGAATATCCTATAGATGCTATAATTCAAATGATCGTAAATCGTGGACATTCACTAGATTCAATAAAAAAATAGATAATTTCAAAAACTATTTTTTAAATTATTTTTAACATTTAATAGAATGTATGATATAGAAAAAACAAGTTTTATTGTGAAACAGGTTTCAGGAATGTTTCGTAGTAAGTTTGTTTTTTTGAATTCAAAATTACCTATTTCACTTTCCTTTTATGTAATAAATGTTCAAGTGAAGTTGTAGTGGTAGCATATTATTCTAACGATTATGATGTAAAGTGTCAACTTGATGCTTGCAAAACCTACCCCGTAGTTACAGACTCTGATAGAGGGGAAATTTTTTGCGGGGGTTGCGGTCTTGTCTTAGTGCAAAACTTAGATGATGCATCACATGAAAATTATGGTTATAGTTCAGAAGATTTTATGAAAAATGCAAGAACAGGTCCTGCAACATCACTCACAATGTTTGACAAAGGATTATCAACAGTAATAGGAACGAATAAAGATTCATCTGGAAATAATTTATCAAGTAAAACAAAGTTTGAATTTAATAGACTTCGAACATGGGACCAAAGAAGTAAATCAAGAACTACTTCCTCATTAAGCAAAGCATTTACTATACTACACGGAATGAAAACAAAGTTAGGAATACCAAACAATGTTGTAGAAAATGCGGCCTATATTTACCGAAAAGTAGTAAATTCAAAATTAACCAGAGGAAGAACTATGGCATCTTTAATTTCTGCCTCGTTATATGCCTCATGTAGACAAAATAATATTCCTAGAACACTAGATGATATTGCTGATGCCGGAAATGTAGAACGAAGAATCTTATCTAGAGATCTAAGAACTATTATCAAAAAATTAAATCTTAATCTAAATCAATACGATACTGCGTCATTTATTGTAAAAATTTCAAATAACATGAATTTAGGAGAGAAAACAAAGAGAGATGCGTTTGATATTCTAAAAAGATGTGAAGATCAAAAAATCACAGCAGGAAAGCATCCTGTTGCCCAGGCCGCAGCATCATTGTATATTGCTTGTATTGTAAATGGAGAAAAAATTAGTCAAAAAAAGTTTTCAGATGAATCTGGGATAAGTGATGTCACAATCCGAAACAGGGTAAATTTGATCAAAAAAACTCTAAAATTATTAGATTAAATTCACTACAAGGTTATTTCCGGAGAAAGTAATTTTTCAAAAACTGTTTCTCTAAGTTGGTTTACTAATTCCATGATTACTTTAATCTGCTCCAAAGTTATCGATTGAAGATTCTCAATAATTTTGTTTAGTTCTGTAATTTGTTTTTGTAAATTAAAAATTTTTTCCTTTAATTTAGCATTTTCTTCGGTTAATCTTTTTATTTTTTCAGCATCACCTTCTTCTGGAAATGGTTCTTGAATTGGTTCTGGGTCTGGTATTTTAATTGGCTTAGGTTCAGGTGATGGTTCAGGAATTTTGGGTGGTCCTGGTTCTTGAGAAAATGCTGGGTTTATTAAAAATAATGAAAAAATAATTATCGATAATCCAAAAATAAGATTCTTGTTCAATAGTCTAACACCAATTTATTGAGTATTTTTTTGTATATGAATATGATTACTATTTTCTAAGTATGATAATTGAAAAAATAAAATTATTTAAAGAAATCGAATTCCTGATCTTTTTTTTGTTTAGGCAAGTCTTCCATCACGGCCTGAACTACTTCATTGTGATTATAGGTTAGATGCCGTAAAAATTTTGCAGATTCGTCAGATCTTGTTTTTTCATCTGCAAATAACATTTCAGGACTACTTAATTCCTTCATCATTGTATTGCATTCTTGGCAGGGATCAAAGTCAAGATAAAGTTTCATAATTTCAGATCATTGCCTTAGTATTTAGACTATTTTATTGAATGAGTCATTGGAGATTCAACCTTTTTAGGCTTTACCTTATCAATTGCATCTAAAAGATCTTGTTGGGTAATTGTGATTTTTTTAATGTTTTCTGATTTTCCTCCAACATATTGCTTTAAGGCCATCATAGCTGCTCTATTTGCCACAGCAGCAATTTCAGCTCCATTGAAGCCCTCAGTTAGTTCTACCAGTTTTGATAGGTTTACATCATCTCCAAGAGGTTTCTTTTTGGTATGAATTTTGAATATTTGCTCTCTTCCTTTGTCATCAGGATTTGGTACTTCAATTATTCTGTCAAATCTTCCAGGTCTAAGTAATGCTTCATCTACAATATCTAACCTATTTGTAGCACCAATTATCAAAACGTTATGCAATTCCTCTAGTCCATCAATTTCAGTCAGAATCTGTGAAACTACATTTTCAGTGACATTTGATCCTGATTCACTACTGCCTCTTCTAGGTACTAGAGCATCTATTTCATCAAGAAATATGATACAAGGTGCTGCTTGGCGAGCTTTTCTGAAAATTTCCCTTACTCCCTTTTCAGATTCACCTACCCACTTTGATAGGAGTTCTGGACCTTTAATACTGATAAAGTTAGATTCAGTCATTTTTGCCAAAGCTTTTGCTATTAGCGTTTTTCCAGTTCCAGGAGGTCCGTGCAGTAGGACACCTTTTGGAGTTTTTACATCTACATAGTCAAAAGCTTCTTTGTATTTAATTGGCCATTCCAATGCTTCACGAAGTTCTTCTTTTAATTCAGTGAGTCCTCCAACGTCATCCCAACTAATGTTTGGAATTTGTACTTGCACTTCACGTAATGCGCTTGGTCGAACTTCTTTGAGAGCATCCAAAAAGTCTTCATTCGTTATTCGAATTTTTTGTAGAATCTCAGTTGAGATTTTATCTTCATCAAGATCAATTTCTGGAAGTATTCTTCTTAAAGATCTTATTGCTGCTTCTTTGCATAAGACCTCCAAATCTGCACCAACAAAACCATGAGAGATATTGGAAAATTTTTTAAGATCAACTTTTTCATCAATTGGCATCCCACGGGTATGAATTGAAAGAATTTCATATCTTTCATCAGCATCAGGAATTCCAATCTCAATTTCTCTATCCAATCTTCCAGGTCGTCTTAAAGCAGGGTCAATAGAATCTGGTCTGTTAGTAGCTGCAATTACTATAACTTTTCCTCTACTTTTCATACCATCCATTAATGTCAATAGTTGAGAAACTATTCTCTTTTCTACTTCGCCAGATACCTCATCTCGCTTTGGTGCAATAGAGTCTATTTCATCTATGAAAATTATGCTCGGAGAATTTTCTTCAGCTTGTTTGAAAATTTCCCTTATCCTCTCTTCACTTTCACCATAATACTTTCCCATGATTTCCGGTCCACTAAGAGAGATAAAGTGAGCATTAGTCTCACCTGCAACTGCCTTTGCCAATAGAGTTTTACCGGTTCCTGGAGGACCATACAATAATACACCCTTTGGTGCTTCTACACCTAATTTTTCAAATAATTCAGGGTGTCGCATTGGTAATTCTACCATTTCTCGAATTTTTCTAATCTCCTTTTTCAAACCCCCTAGGTCATCATATGTTATTCTAGGAATTGTAGAATCTATTGCTTTGGCCATAGGGCCTATTTTGAAAATAGTGGCCTCTGTAACTATAACTGGTTTTAATGGTTTAGTACTAGTAACTACAAATTGGACTTTTCCTCCCATTTGAGTACTCAATGAGATTGTATCTCCAGTTGTAAAAACATGATTCAGGTAATTGTAAATCATATATTCCTGCAAACCATCTATAGCTATTTTTTCAGTTGGAGATAAAATAATTTGTTCGGCATTTACTGCTTCAACAGATCTTATTGAAATTTTATCACCAATTCCTCCACCAATATTTTGTCTTGTTATTCCATCAATTTTGATTAAACCTGTCCCATATTCTTCTGGAGAGCCAGGCCAAAGTTTAACGTGTGTTTTTTTATTATAAGTTAATTCTAAAATTTGTCCAGTATTCCATTTTGTTTCTTCAATTATTTTTGGATCAACAATAGCTCTACCTCTTCCCACATGTTGTTGTGGTATTTCTTCTATTTTTAAAATAATTTCACTCATATAATCACCATAATATTTTGGAGAGGTTTATTCAACCTCCACCATTTTACCTTTTGGTTTTTCATTCTCAGCTAGTTTAAAGACTAGCTCAAGAATTCCGTTTTTGTATGAAGCCTTTGCAGAATTTTCATCAACTTTATGTGATATTGGAACATTAACGTGATAATTCTTTTCATCATGTTCGGCAGATATATTTACTGTGTTTCCGTTTACCACAATTTTTACATCTGATTTTTCTACACCTGGCATTTCTGCTACTAGTTTTACCAAATTTTCTTTTTGATCAACAATGGTATCAACTATTGGTTCTCTAGTTTTAGAAGCTGGTAGAAGTTCTGGTTTTACATTTCCATATTCCTTTACAACTGGTTTTCCATCAGGACCAACAGTCATTGTATAACCATAGAAATATGGACCAGTATTGGCTCCTTTTGTTTTAAATTCTTCTAAAATGTCATCTATGTTAAAAAAAGAGTTTGACATTTGCCTGAAGATTTTGTTGAATTCATCATCAAATATTGTCATATTTATCTAATATATGTAATGTATATTACATTATATAAATTTTACTTACATTAACATGTTTTCTTACATAATGCAGATATATTTGACATAATATAATAATATTTGATGAGGCTAACCAATATGTCGGTTCCAGAAGTAGTTAGGGAAATAATTGGCCGGAATAGGGCAATTTTTGACTGTATGAAAATGGATTTAATTAATTATACTGCTCTTGCAGTAAAAATTCAACCTGATGTGGAAAAAATTCTTGGAAACTCTGTGAACTTGAATACTATAGTAGTAGCCATCAAAAGGTATGCAGATTCTTTTGAGGTAAAAGATGAAGTAGAAGAAAAATCAGTATTGAAAAACGCTAGGTTAGCACTTACTGATGGAATAATTGATATTAAATTCTCAAAAAATAATTCTCTAGATATTGATCCTTTAGCGATTTTGGATCAATTTTCAAAAATTACTAGTAATTATGATTTTTTTAGATCTTCAGATTCATTTAGATTTCTCATTGAAGATATAGATGGTATTCGTAGAATTTTTGATTCTCTTCCTAACCAAGAAGATATTTTTAGTACAGGTTTAGCAAAAATTCGAATTTCAATTCCTTCCAACCAAAATAAATCTGATGTGGTATCCTATGTAGCAGAGGTTTTACATGATAATGGAATTGAACTTGTAAATGCATTTTTCAGTCAAGATAATATCATTATTATCTTAAGTGAAAAGGATGCCTCAAGGGCATATGATGTTCTTCATACAGATATTATAAGAGCGTCCTAATTTTGAATATTTTACATAGAATCTGATCTCATAGGATATATTCTCCTATTTTACGAAGTAAATTCTATTGATGAAAAACAAGAAAAAAGTTGTTATTTTAGGAGGAGGATATGGTGGGGTTGAATGTACCAGAAAATTAGAGAAGTATTTTAAAAATGATTATGATATTGAGATTGTTCTTATCAGTGAAGATAACTTTCTATTATTTACGCCAATGCTCCCTCAAGTAGCTGCAGGAATGCTTGCTACTAGACATATTGTTATGCCCATTCGCACCATCGTCAAAAAAGCAACATTTTATGAAGGAAGAGTAAAAAATATTGATCCTTATGGAAAGATTGTAAATTTATGGGGGACCAAAGAAAAACGGGGAATCTCTATTCATTATGATTTTCTTGTAGTTTCTCTTGGAAGTGAAACAAACTTCTTTGGTATGAGTGATGTGGAAAGACATTCTTACACAATAAAAACATTGAATGATGCTATGACAATTCGTAATCGAGTAATAGAAATGCTAGAACAGGCAGAAAACGAATCAAATCCTATTCTAAGAAAAAGCTTACTTAATTTTGTAATTGTTGGAGGTGGTTTTGCTGGAATTGAAACTGCAGGTGAAATTATGGATTTGTTATTAGATGCAAGAAAATATTATCCAAAAATCCAGAAAAATGAAATCAAAGTTACGGTATTAGAGGCTCTTCCAAATATTTTACCTGGTTTTAGCAAAAAATTAACCAAGTTTGCACATGACTTGTTAACAAAACATGGTATTGAAATAAAATTGAAAACAGCTGTCACTAGTTTTGATGGGCAGGAGATAATGATGAAAAAAATTGGGAATGATCCCGCAGATAAAAACAATACAGAAAGAGAAGCAATTCAAACTAGAACCATGATTTGGACTGCTGGTGTGACTCCTGTAAATACAATAAAAAGATCTATGTTTAAAACTGAACGAGGAAAAATTATTGTAAATGATTTTTTAGAAGTTAAAGAATTTCCTGGTGTTTTTGCAATTGGAGATTGTGCTCTCTTTATTGATCCCACTACGAAAAGACCATTTCCTCCAACAGCCCAATTAGCGGAAGCTCAAGCAAAGTCTGCTGCATATAATTTGTATTCTTTAATTAGAAATAAAGATATGAAGAAATTTGAATATCAATCTAGGGGGCAGATGGCTATAATTGGAAAACGAAATGGAGTTGCTTCCTTTTTTGGAATTAATATCAGTGGAATTTGGGCTTGGGCATTGTGGAGAAATGTATACATTTCAAAAATTCCAACCTGGGATAAACGATTAAGAGTTTTGTTAGATTGGACAATTGACATGTTTTTTGATAGAGATATTTCGAGATTAAAGTTTGCAGACAAAGAAACATCAAAGGAGTACAAGGTTCTTGATGAAGTAGACGATGTTTGGTAAATTAACAAATGGTGATTTTTGTCACTGAATTTAGAGGAAACCAATTTATTTAAACAATTTTGAAAGCCAAATAATGTCTCTAAATGTAGCTGTAATCATAAAGCTAGAACCAGACTTTTCAGAGGGAAATGTTAGCTATAATCCTGATGGAACGTTAAATCGAGCTGAGACAAAAAATACTTTAGGGCCGCATAGTGCAATTGCTGCCCAAGCTGCATTTTATGCAAAAGTGATGTATGATGCAAAAGTCTCGATTGGAACAATGGGTCCCCCAATAGCAGACCTTGCTCTTCAACAAGCTCAAGAAATTTCTGATGCAGAAGAACTTCATTTGTATAGTGATAGACTTTTTGCAGGTGCAGATACTTTAGGTACTGCAGAAGTTTTAAGAGTAGGAATCGAAAAAATGCGTGCAAAAATGGATATTGTTTTTGCAGGACATCGAGCTTCTGATGGAGAAACTGGACAGACTGGACCTCAAACAGCTTGGAAGCTTGGTTTTACGTTTCTAGGAAATGTAACAAGCTATAAAATTGATTTAAACACTAGGATAATCAGGGCTAAACGCTTGGTTAGCTTGCAAGGATCTCCTGATGTAATTGAAGAAATTGAAGCACCTTTACCAGTTTTCATTTCTATTGATCCAACCTACAAATCAAGCTACAATACCATTTCTCAAAGACTATCTTTTCAAAAGTACCGCAAAGAAGCAGAGGAGAGAGTAAAAAATTTCAAAGATTATTTTAAAATTTTTAATGCTGACGAACTTGGCGTAAATAAAACTCTAATAGGCTTACCTGGATCTCCGACAATTGTTTACAAAGTTGAACGAGTTCCCAAATCAACTGCGACTAGAAAAGCCGAAGTTGTTGATGGTTCAGATCCTGCTCAACTTCAAAAAGTTGTAGCTAAAATGAAAGAAGCCCTTGAGGCAATGGTGATAAAATAATGGTAGAAAAATATCGTCATTTGTATGTTGTAACTGAAATCGAGCAGGGTAAACTTCTTCCAGTCAGTAAGGAAATGATTGGTGAAGCAAGAAGATTAATGGATGGATTTAATCAAAAATATTCATCCAAAGAAAAGGTTGTTGCTATTGTTTTGGGAAATAATATTAAGGAATTGTCAAAAGAATTAATCCAAATTGGGGCAGACTCGGTAATTTACTGTGATCATCCAGAATTAGAAGAAATCCGGAATACAATTTATACAAAGGTAATTTGTCAAATTGCGATCAATAAAGAAATTGGGGGTAAGATTGAAGCAGAATATGCAGAAAATTTCAGACGGCCAAGATACATGTTTTTTGCAGCAGATAGTATTGGTAGACATTTGTCATCTACTGTTTTAGCAGGTTTAAATTCTGGTTTGGCTTCTGACATTAATCAGCTTGTAATTGAAGATATTGAAATGTCTCATCAACAAAAAACAGGTGGTGTAAAAGAAACTTATGAAAAAACTCTAGAGATGTATAGACCTGACTTTTCTGGATTCTTGTGGACTACAATTCTTTGTCTAGATAATAGAAATCCAGCTTTTAAACGAGATTATCATCCACAAGCTTGTAGTATAATTCCAGGAGTTTTTGAGCCATTAGAGGTGGATTCTAAAAGACAAGGTCAAGTTTTAGAATTTATTCCAAGAATTCATAATCTAGATCTTAGGGTGAAGGTAATAAGTCGGGAGATAATTCAGAGTGAGGTTGATTTTGAAACACCTAGAACTATTGTAAGTTTTGGTAGAGGGATTAAGGATGATCCAGAGAAAAATATCAAACTTGTTGAGCAGCTTGCAAAAGAGTTGAAAGCTGAAATAGGTATAACCTTACCCATGTCTAAAAAACCATACTCAATTAGCCAATCACTTGATTCAAAGTACATGATTCCAGATAGAGTAATTGGGACTAGTGGACATAAAACAAGTGCAATGCTCTATATTGCTTCAGGAGTAAGTGGGGCAATGCAACACATATGGGGAATGAAAGATTCAGGGTTTGTTGTAGCAATAAATCCTGATGAAGAGGCTCCTATAAAGGACGAATGTGATATTTTCATAAAAGGAAGAATGGAAGATGTGATTCCCTTGTTAATTGAAGAAATTAAAAAACAAATTCAGATCGTTGAGGCTTGACATAATTTGGAAAAATATGATGTGGCAATAATTGGAGGGGGTTCAGCAGGACTTGCTGCATTAAAACAATTATCTAAACTTGGAAAGCAAGCAATCCTTCTAGAAGCTGGAACAAAAGTTGGATCTAAGAATATATCTGGTGGAATCTTATATTCTAAAAAACCAAAAAAAGGTCAAGTTACGAACGTTGATGAACTTTATGATAATTTTTTGAGTGATGCTCCTTATGAAAGGAAGATAACAAAATACATTCTGCATTCAACATCTAAAGATAAAGAATATTCCATGGATCTTACTGAAGCACATGATTATCAGGCTAATTTTGGATGTTCAGTTCTTATGAATAAACTCAACTCATGGTTTGCGCAACAAGCCGTTGAGAGTTCCGAAAAAATTGGAGGGGGAATTATACCAGGAGTTCATGTAAAATCAATTACATGGTATGAAGGAAAAACAATTATTCAAACTGATGAACTTGATGAATTTGAAGTAAAAGCAATAATTGCAGCAGACGGAGTAAATTCGGAAGTAGCAGAAATAGTTGGTGCAAGACCAAAATTTACGCCTACCCAACTTTATCAAGGAGTAAAAGTAATTGTAAAACTACCAGAAGAAATTATCGAAGAAAGATTTGGTATAGATTCTGATGAAGGAGCTGCCCATCTTTTTGCAGGAGATGTAACCATGAATCATATTGGAGGAGGATTTCTATATACTAATCGAGATACTTTATCATTAGGAGCTGTCTATCATTATGATTCTTTGATAAGAAACCCAGTAGAACCTTATGGGTTAATTGATGCTTTGATTAAAAATCCTCTTGTAAGTGAATTTGTAAAGGATGTTGTCCCAATCAAAAAAGAAATCGATAAGAGTTTGCCGCAAGAAGAGCAGCTTCGAATTCGGTTTGGAGTAGCCAAATTAATTAAAACATGGAAAGAATTTAGAGAGTCTTCTTTTTCACCCAATCAAAGAAAAAATCTAATTGATTCTGGTAAGTTCAAAAATGATGAAGATATTCACGCAAAGTTGTTAACTATTGAAAAACAAATGTCTGAAAAATTTGATGTGACTTTTGGTGAGGATTATGTTGAATCAGAATACGGTGCAAAATTAGTTCCCGATGGTAAAAGATGTAGAATGGAAAAACCATTTTTCAAAAACATATTATTTATTGGTGATGCTGCAGGTCGAGGAGTTTTTGTTGGTCCTAGAATCGAGGGATTAAATGTTGGAATTGATGATGGTGTTAGAGCAGCAAATGCCGTTGCAAGATCTCTTGATAAAAATGATTTTTCTGAAAATTATATGGGTCAATATTATTTACAACTTTTAGAAGAAAGTCCATATACTTTGGATATGAAACAAATTGACAAAGATTACCTTAAGATATTTCTTGATGCAGCAAAGGATGTCCCAAAAGATATTATTGGTTCAAGATATGGTCCAATTCTAAAAATGATGTCAAGTAGTACATTTAGGGGAATTGCAGTTAAATTTGCAAATCTCCTTGGTTATGACAAACTTTTGCCAATGATAGAGTCAGAAGATACATACGTAAAAGTTCCAATTCAATTAGCTGAGAGATTAGGCGTAACTGTCTCATCTACGTATACCCCAAGCATTCCTTCAATTGCAGATAGAATTGCCAAATTAAGTTATAATGATGATCACAAATCTCACATTACAGTTTTAAATCCTGAAAGTGAATTTATGAAGAAAATTGTCACATTGTGTCCTGCAAAGTGCTATAGTGAAGAAAGTGGTAAAGTAGTGATTCAACATGAAGGGTGTGTTGATTGTGGGACGTGCTCACAGGAAACTGAATGGAGACATCCTCGTGGTGAAAAAGGAATTCATTATCAATTTGGTTAAGCAGTAATTTTTAAGCTCTTTAAATTGTCATAGGCAATTCTAATTTTGTTGTAAAAATCAAGTGTTTGAGGAGGAAAAAGGGAAAATGCAATGTAGAAATCCTCAGCTTCTTTAAGATATCTTTTAATTTTTTCATGTTTTGGAATTTGAGTAATGAATTTCATATTATTTAATCGATCTGCAAGTTTAATTATTTTAGTATCATATTTTGAATTAGATAGAAGAGAACAATAGTCAGCAAATCTAGCCAGTTTTTGATCTTCTTTACTAGCACCAGAAAAATTTTCTAAGGGTTTTGTTTTCAGTGAATTTGCAACAGCATAAACATATTCTCCAAATCTATGTCTAAAATACGCATCAAATCCATAAGCATGAGATGTATACAAGTCCAAAATTCTATCATTATCTTCCATCACATCATGTAGAATAGCTGATGAAATCTGTAATGTGGTAAGATAGTGTGTGGATTTTTGATAGTGTTTGATAACATCTAAAGTTACTGGCCAAACATGAGTTTCCAAAAATGAGGAAGTGCCATCTTCTCTTTTAATACCTGCATGTACTTCCTCAGCTGTTTCAAAAGCACTTTCTATGAAACTATCGATTCTAATTTGGGTATTATTTTCTATAAATGAAACAAGATCATCTTTTGTAACACGTTCTATAATCATGATATCATTATGTACTAGTAACATAAATTTATGATCATTTTAAATTTTAATATTTCTTGATTCGATGAATCAAAATTGCTGGAGCAACAAAATACATTCCAACATTCATCATAATAATACCAATACCATAACCAAGCATTTCTTGCTCAGAATCAATAGTAGCATAATTTAGAATAGATAAGGAGGTTAACAATGGGGTTATTGCAAGTTTAACAGTTTCCTTAAAAACTGGATTTTTTCGCTCAAAATCAGCTATTGTAGGAGAAAATGTGTAATAAATTTGGTTAAATCCACTCATAAAGGCAGCTCCAGATTTTGTTGAGAGAATAGAATTATCTCTTAATTCTCTTAACTGTTGTACTTGGGGGGCAAGCTCAGAACCAAAAGTGGCTGTGGCAATTAGACAACCTCCTCCTTCCTCATCACTTGTTGTTGCTTCAGACAATTCTTCTCCTGTTACTTCAGACAATTCTTTGAATGAATCAATAGAATCATCAAATCTTGGTAATTGGTTATCAAAGTCATCTGCTCCATTACTATATGCAAATGTGTAAAAATTATCAGTACCAGAAATTGTTATTTCTTTGAATTTTACATTAAATGTTTGCTCACCAGTTTCAAAAATTCCTGATGCGTCAGTAACATATGCTTCTTTGCTATTAATAGAAGTTTTTTCTTGAGATATTATTTCTAAACTACCTGTTGCCACTACTTCACTTAACAGATCATTTTTTTCCTGAATAAAATCATCAAAAGATGTACCATTTTTTTCAATAACCCTCAAAGAGATTACGGGGTTAATTTGTCCAGTTATTGGACCCACTGCAACAACATCTGGTATAGTTTCATCTGTTTTGGGGGGTTGTTGTAAAGACCATCCTTCAGGTACACTAAATGCAACATTAAGTTGTTCATTTTCAAACATTTGATTACCAGTTCCTTCAGTTGGTTGTTCTAGAATTTCCATAGTTTCAGTAACTCTTTCAGGTTCACCTAAATCAAGTAAATCAGTTATTTCTGAGCGATTAACAATTATCGCTTTTGTAATTTTTGCCTCTTCTGTATTAATGGGAATATCTCGCTCTCCTGTCTCAAGGGAGGCAATTTTATCTAAAGTTTCAAAACTTTCATCAGTAACAATTCTTCCAAATACAGTATATTGTTGATCCAGAAAATTTGAATTTTGATGAATTATGAAAAATTGAGAACCTCCACTGTCTGGATTTTGTGCTCTTGCCATTGAAACAATACCACGGTTATGTTTAATCGAATTAAATTCAGCATCTACTGAAGTACTTGGACCTCCTGTTCCCCAGTCACTATTATCAAGATTTTTTGTATTAGGATCTCCTCCTTGAATCATAAATCCCGGAATTATTCTATGGAAAAGTACTCCATCATAAAATCCAATTTCGGTTAAATTCATAAAATTTTTAACATGATTTGGTGCATCTTCAGGGAAAAATTCTATAACTAATTTTCCTGAATTAGTTTCTAATACTACTAGTTTATCATCAGACTGCGCAAATGATTGATTTGGAAATGTAATAAAAACAAAAACTAGGGCAAATATAATAAGGATTTTTTGCATTAAATTTCGTCATGGTATCTTCCATAAAAGCTAATTGTATTAGTTTTTAACAAGTTAAATTTATTAGCACACATGGAACCTGATGAAAAAATTCAGGCACATATAGTTTCAATTTGGAGAGAATCAAAAAAATTCTTTTCGATAGGAGGACGAGAGGGTATGTTAATTTTAACAGATAAACATCTAATGTTTATTCATAAAACTGAAGCAAAAAAGAAATGGTGGGGTGCTATTAGGTTACGACAAACTGTTCAATTTTTAAAATCAAAAAATATAATGATTACTCATGATGGATACAATGAAGAAAACCTTAAAGAAGATCTAAAAAACGAGAAGAATGTAGAATTAAGATTTGATGATATTTTGAATATCTCTACTGAAGAAAAAGAGTGGGGAAGTATTTTATTAATAGAATATAAAAAAGATGGAAAATTGGAAAAGCATCAATATTCTATTGCACAGGATTGGGTAAAATATCCAGCAAAGGAACCTACAAAATACATGAAAGTGGATTGGGGGCCTTTTGTACAGTATATTATAAGTAGACAAAAAATTACGAGGTAAAATTGGGTAAAATTTATGCAGTTGGTGTAGGGCCAGGATCACCGAAATATGTTACCACAATTGTACGAGAAATAATTCAAAATTGTGATGTTATAATCGGTTACAAATACACATTAAAAACAATTCAGGATTTGTTGGCAGGAAAAGAAATTTATGAGATTACAATGAATAACCAAGAAGAATCTTATCAAAAAATTTTGCCTAATTTAGGAGAGCGTTCTTTGGTTGTTCCATTTACAGGTGATGTTAATTTCTCAGAATCAGAAGTGGTAGATAGATTAATTGAAATCTTTGGAGATGTAGAAATAATTCCTGGAATAAGTTCAACTCAAGTTGCAGCATCAAGAGTTTCTGTTCCGTTGGATAAATCCAAAGTGATTACGATGCATGTTACTACTTCTATCGAAGAAAAAAAGCTTGAGTTACAAAAAGCTTTGATTGATGGATTTAATGTGATTTTGGTTCCAAGACCCTGGCCCAAAAAACCAGATAAGCATTTTATGCCTTCAGAAATTGCAATTTATCTAAAGAAACATAATTTTCCTACAAATAAAATGAAAGTTCACGTATTTGAGGCACTAACAACTGAAGATGAGACTAGTTTTAATGGAACAGTAAAAGATTTGGAAGGTAAAGAATTTTCAGATTTATCAGTTATGGTATTTGATCAAACTGAATTAGATTCTTACATGAATTATAGATGGCAGTGGGAAAACTAATTTCCTTGCTGATTTTTGGTGGTACCAAGAATAAGATTATCAACATTGGGGAATGAATATACAACTATTTTCATCCACGGATAGGCAGGATCATATAATCTATAAAATCCCATCTCGTTAAATGTTATTTTGATTGATTCCCCAGGTAATATGTTTGTAGTTGAAATTCTACCATCAGGAGTAAATGGATTATAACGATCTCCATAATTTTCTTTTCCGCTAATAATACTATGAGAAACCTTATCATTATTCACCAAAGTAATTGTTGTTCCAGGTTCGATTGTAATTCTATTTAATGAAAAATAACCTAAACTCGTTTTTCCACTTTCAATGTAACTACTTGCTATACCTTGAGTTGAGGCTCCTGGAAGTATATGTATTGAAAGCATTTCTTTGTCAGATTTGGTATTAGTTGTTTCAAAGACTTTTGTTAACTGAGAAAGTTTTGCAGTGTAAATTATTTTGTATGAATCACTAGTTGTTGTAATTCTTCCTGTAAATCCGTAAATGGAGGCATCTTTGCTTTCTTCAACTAGACGACCAAAGAAACTAATGGTAGTGTCTAATCCTTTACTGCTTTCGATGTTTCCGTTAATTCTAATATAATTTCCTTGGCGAAGAAATTTACCTTCAAGTTTAGATATTACAAAATCATCGTTATCAAGTGTGATAAACCCATCTTCTATCAAAAAACCAATGCTACTGCCAGATTGTTGGTGAGATGTAAGACCGATATCTATCTCTGAAACTTTGATTGATTCCTCAGTTACTGCAAAACCAGAACCTTCAAGAAGAAATGCTGAATTTTCATCAACGTTGGCAAAAGCATCATTAATGAAAAATCCAGAAGATCCAAAAATTAAACCTAAAAAAACCAAAAAGTAAGTATTCATATTATATTTTTATAGAAATTTAGTTTATAATTTTGTACTAAATTTTTTTAGATGTATCATATAGTATATCTAAACTAGACTTGCTTGGGTAAAAAGTCATTTTTGGCATTTTTTACACCAGGACTGCACCAAAAGAAGGTATCCATTGTGGTAAGTGCCAAACAAATCTTCTACTTGGGTTTGCTTATCAATCAGATCGTTATAATTAGAACATTTGACTGTATCAAATCTCCCCATGAACGAAATTACTTTTTATTGATATAAATAATTTGCATGATTGTTAACTAGGTTTTTTGTTGATCAATCCTCAAACTGAGTTATTTTTTCATAGTTAAATTTGAAAATTTTTTATAAATACATTTCAAACTAGTTTATGGCTAAAAACCAGGTATTGTAAGTCCTTCCTCCAGACTAAGTTTTATCATATAATCTTCTAAAAATCCACCAACTAAAAGCAAACCAATTACAATCCCAATTTCGATCAGAGTTGGTTTTAAAAATTGAACAATATTTGTTTTTTTAATAATTGCCCTAATTAGAATAAAACTTCTTGATGTTGCAAGCGAATACGCAAAAAGCTCCATAAATCCAAAGGGAGAAAGATAAAGAATTGTAACAGGTGGAATTTCTGCTAATTCGGGTGTTATTGTGACTATGGCTGCGAAGGCAAACCCAGTAGAAAAAGCTGAAAACAATCCCCAAGCAACTCCAAATCCTGGAATAAACATTGGTAATGAAATAGTTGTGTTATGAACAAAAATTCCTATTGCATCTATACCTTCTACTAATTTTTCAAATTCCTCCATGAAAATATTTGCTTCCTCTTCACTAACCTCCATCATTGAACCTAATTGAAATGTGATTGTAAATAATATCATAAATATAAAAAATATGATTATTCTATTTTCAAACATAATATCTTTTTTAATCTACAATATTTGAGGGTTGGTAGTAGGCGCAGATTTAATTAAACCAGTAAATATTCTCTGATGTTGAAAAAAGAACTAACTTTTGCTTTGAATTATGCCTTGAATAAAGGATTTCAAATTCATCCAAATGCATTTGAATTTTTAGAAAATGTTGATGTGAAAAAACTTGAAAAAATAATTAAAGAAATCGTGCGTGAAAAAACTAAACAAAAATTATTTCAAATAAATCAAGAAGATTTAGAAAACTATTTTGGTATAGCAGAAGATAATAATCTTCAAAGTAATTTTAAAATCCTTTTTGATCCTACTTTAAAAATTACTAGTGGTGAGGGGATTAGTGGTTACAACTCGTTATTTGCTAGTCGCTTTAAAAAACTAAAAAAAATCATCTCTGATAGACCTGAATCAAAGTCATTAAAGTCAATCGCTTCTGTAAAAACAACAAAATCTAACGATGATATCTTTGTGTGTGGGCTTGTTACAGCAAGAATTAGCGAACGAAACATAACCAAACTAGTTTTAGAGGATCCCTCAGGCTCCTTTGAAGGAATTATTTTTGATAATGATTTACAAAAAATGGCTGATTTATTGTTAAATGATCAATTAATTATGGCGCGTGTAGGATTTGGAAAAAATTCTAATATAATAATTAAGGATTTGATTTCTCCTGACGTTCCTGATCAAGCCTCAAATAGGTCTGAATCAGAAACTTTTGCAGTATTTCTATCAGATTTGCATATTGGAAGTAAATATTTCATGGAAGAAGAATTTAGAGAGTTTGTTTCATGGTTGTCAAGTCATGATCCTGTTGCACGCAAAATTCGATTTGTATTAATCGGAGGAGATGCAGTAGATGGAGTTGGAATATACCCAAATCAAGACAAAGAGTTAGTCTGTCAAACTATTGAAGAGCAATTAAAAAAACTTGAAGATATAATTAGTAAAATCCCAGAATATATCAAAATTTTCATAATGCCTGGAAACCATGATCCTGGAAGAAGAGCGCTGCCTCAACCTGCCATACCAAAAAAATACAATTTTGGGTTATGGGAAAGGGAAAATGTCTTTATGGTTGGGAATCCAGCGGTTATTTCTCTAAATGGAGTGAAGGTATTGATGTTTCATGGTCAAAGCATTGATGATATTGTTAAGACTACTCCAGGTCTAAGTTATGATAGTCCAACAAATGTAATGAAACATCTTCTTAGAGCAAGACATCTTAGTCCAATTTATGGTAGCCAAACTCCTATCGCTCCTGAAGTTGAGGATTTGATGGTAATTGATGATATTCCTGATGTTTTTCATGTCGGTCATGTTCATAGAGCCCAGTTAGATATGTACAAAGGAATTCTTTTGATAAATTCTGGTTCTTGGCAAAAACAAACCCCATTTCAAGCAAGTGTAGGAATGACTCCAAATCCTGGAATAGCTTTAATGGTAAATCTGAAAACATTCCAAGTACTTCATCAAAATTATAACTCAAATTTAGATAATATCTTGCAAAGTTAAATCATCTTGAAATGTCTTTTTTATCATTTCAGTAGATATTGTTAGTTTGTATTTTTTGGTGCGGCCGTGAATTCCTTGATGGACCAATCTTCCGGTAATTATCCCCGATAATTCAATTTCACTTAACATTTGGGTAATTCTTCTTTGAGTGAGTGCATCTCGCCCAACTATTTTACAAAGTGCCTTGTAAGATGAATAAATCTCTCCAGTTGATGATCCACCAGCCTTCATTATTGCTAAAATTACTAATTTCTCATGAAGGGGATATGATTTGAGTGATGTTTCTTCTTTATTTTCTTCAATTTTTTGAGATGCTTCTCGAACATGCTCTTTTGTGACTTTTTCTGATTGCTGTCTCTCAGCAATCTCTCCTGCGACCCTAATCAAATCTATTGCTCGCCTAGCATCACCATGTTCCCCCCCAGCTAATGCAGCGCATAAATTTAGTGCAGGTTCTTCCACGGAATTTGGGATAAAGGCTTGATTGATTCTCTCCTCAAGTATTTTTTTAATTTGTTCAACATTATAATTGGTAAATATGACCTCCTCTTCTCCAAGACTACTAATTACTCTTGGATCAAGTTTTTCTTTAAAGGTCAAATCATTAGAAATTCCAACTAAGGTTAATGAACCAGAAACTAATCTTTCATTTGCTCGGGTTAGTTGATATAAAATATCCTTACCTGTTTTTGAGACAAGTTGAGCAAGATAATCAATTTCATCAATTACAAAAATTGCGTTAATTTTTCTTTTTTCAATATTGTTTAGGATTCGTTTGAAGATCTCACTAATTGCAAGACCGGTGGTTGGTAGTTCTTTATCACTTAAACCTAATTGCCTTCCTAAACTTACTAATAGTCCGTAAAGTGTAGTTTCTTCTTTTGAATTTGAATAGACTAGTTTTATTGGGAAATTGGATTTTTCAACCCTATCCTGAATTTTATTTATCACTTTTTTCACAACTAGGGTCTTTCCAGTCCCTGGTTTACCATATACTAGTAAATTTGAAGGTCTGGATTTTTTAAGAATTGGAAGAAGTGATTGTGTTACTTGTTCCTGTTCAGAGTTTCTATGTTGGATAATTTCAGGAATGTAGGTATAATGAAGAATTTCCCTGTTTTTAATTATCGATCTTCCTGATTCAGCTGCATCTAGTAATCTATCAATCGGATCTGACATACTCACACACCTTTGTTTCTACTAGTTAACAACGTAATCATATTGGAATTAAGAGAGTATAGAATAGAATAATAATTCTAGTTTAGTTTATAATTAATTATTTTTAGTTAGATTTCCCCATTTTAAAAAATTTAAATAAAAAACAGAGTGGAAATATTGGTGTGTGGGTAAATCCATTCAAATTGATTAACAAACTGTTAATTTTATGTTAAGAAATCTCTCAAAAAACCTATTTTTACCCCTTTATTTCCATTCCAGGCGTTAAGAATCGAGTTAACATTGTTAATAATGAGATTTTACCCCTTTATTTCCATTCCAGGCATGAAATTAAGGGTCTTTTATTATTAATTTAAAGAATTTATGTTAATAACAAAAAATTCACTAGGCATGACTTAGGCAGTCAATGTTAACAAACCTCCATGTTAACAAAACTTCGCGGATCTATTGAATTGTTAACAATTACTCCTTTTAGATCTTAAAGATGGCTAAAAAACGGATTCGTATTGATATGGAGGACTCTGATGGAGCCCGTTATGATATAAAATTAGAGGGAAATGTGACTAGAGATAAAGTTCTTAAAATTTTTGAAATGATGGATTTAATGAATATTGAAGAGGAACAAGAAGTCATCAATATGGACTCAATTGGTGCTAAAATTTGGAATATTATAGATAAATTCTTTCCAATGGGAAAGTTTACCTCCACAAACATTCTCGAAAAATACGAAGATGAATATAATGAACCTGTAAAATTAAGTATAATCTCTACCTATCTATCAAGATTTGCAGTGAAGGGAAAGATTGGTAGAATTCGAACTGGACGTGAATGGACGTACCAAACCATAAAACTTAGTCAAAAACAGAAATAAAATCACGAAATTGTAATTTTACGTACAATTAACCTATCTTTACCTAAAATCAATTTAACGTACTCTCCTTTCTGAATATCCATATATTTTCTGAATTGTTTAGGAATTGAAATCGTACCTGCAGAGGTAATCTTTACCAAAATTTCATTCTCTTGAACTGACATATAATTTCATTAAATTATTAATATATAAAATTAATTAATTTATAATAAATAATAAAAAATCAATTATTTTAGGTATTTTTCTAAAATTTAGATCTCTTAAACCAAAAAACAGGATCATGCAATGGTAGAACTTGGTTCCAGAATACCAATTTTCTGTTTTCCCTTTTCAGAAATTGAATAAGAATATGGTTTTGATTCTGTATTTCTATTAACATAACCATCTTCAAATAATTTTTTCATTAGTCTTGAAGTATGCTCTCTACTACGTTTTAGTGTGATTTGTATGTCACGTGATGTCATAGGTTTGCTTGTGATTAGCTTCAACACAAAATCTGTTGCATTATTATGATCTAAATTAGGCATACGGGAAATTGTTTTAGGCTCTGTGGGCACAATTTCAGATTTTGAAATAATATCTTCAGGATTTTCTTTTAACTCGGTCTTGGCCAGTTTTTCTAAGAATTGTTTTAGTTCCAAATTTTGGTCAACGGGTTTCTCTCCTATATCTTGAATTTCTAATGAATCTAGGCGTATTTTCATATCAATTAGCTGTCTTTCATAATACTCTAATCGCTCTTTTTGTGATGCATCAAATACTTCCTTAGGTTTAATCATAGGGTGTATCTTGAAGTAGGCAAAAAGTCCTCCCAATCCAACCAAAAAAGCAATAATCACACTCAATAATACCTCAGGATCAGGGATTTCTATTAACATCACAAAATTTATTCCTAAATTGTGATTTATTGTGATTGACCAATATTATTTCACACTTTAGATTAACATACGCACATTATCCATCACATCAAACCCCCAAACCCTACAAATTGAAATTATCAAACATCACATATTACATGCCTGTCGTATTACCCTATCAATCACACTAATCACCTCATCCTCCCTTTCTGGAAATACATCACTATCGTTTATCACACTAATCTGTTCTGAGAGTTTTGATATCACATCTATATCATCAGGTAAAAGTATGCCTAGACCACGTAAAAGAATGATTGAATAGAATAATGAGATTAATTTTTCTCTAGACTGACTAACCTGCCTATAATATGCGCCTCTAGTTATAGTAAATTTAGAATCAAGAAGATCCTTCTGATTTAAAATAATTTCAATTTGTCGTTCTGTAAACAGTGATTTTTTAATTATTTTTCTAATAATGTTGTTAAATTTAGACTGATCAGACTCGGACATAGCTATACAAATTTGTATACACCTATTCCAATTAAACTTTAAAGAGTCATCTACAAACCCAATTTATGGCTGGAAATAAAGTTGAATCCTTTCTAAAATCTGAATTAAAAAAGAAAAATGCATTATTATTTGTACTAATTGATTCTGAAGTTTCAAACCTAGAATCCTCAAAGAAATTGGCAAAAGATGTAGAAAAAATTGGAGCCTCGGCGATTCTTGTGGGTGGATCCTCTGCAACAGATCAAATTGAGATGGCTCAGGTAGTCAAGGGAATAAAACTTGGAATCAAAATACCAATTATTCTGTTTCCAGGCAATGTCACAGGTGTGGTTCCAGATGCGGATGCTATATTGTTTAGTTCCTTGATGAATTCTGAAAATCCATATTTTATTACACAAGCACAAGCTCTTGGTGCCCCAAGTGTCCTCAAGTTTGGTCTTGAACCACTTCCTACTGCTTATTTAGTTATAGGTGATGGAACATCTGCTTGGTTTGTAGGTTCGGCAAGAGGCATTCCATTTGAAAAACCAAAAATTGCAGCAGCATATGCACTTGCTGCACAATTTCTTGGTATGAGATTTGTATATCTAGAGGCAGGTTCTGGCTCAAAATCAACTGTAACTCCTGAAATGGTTAAAACTGTAAGAAAAGCATTTAATGGATTTTTGATAGTGGGTGGAGGGATTAAGGAGGTAAAGACGGCAAAAGAACTAGTTAAGGCTGGTGCTGATGCCCTTGTTATTGGTACGTTCTTGGAAAAAGGGGGAAGTATTAAGAAATTAACTGAGATTGCAAAGACAATTCAAAGAGCCAAATAACAAGAATGTACAATGTCTGAAAATACTTCCAATTCTCGTTTGGTTGGCATAAAAATGCCTGAATATTATAGAGATTATTATTCTGATCTATCAGCTGAAACATACAGAATTTTTGAGAATGCCGCTGAGGCCAAATCTAGTTTAGTTGATTCTTCAGGAATAATTGAGCCGAAGATCGCATTTGATTTAGCTGATAGGGTCTCAAAAATGCACGAAATTGATATTGCCGATCCTTTACGGGAATTATTAAAAATTAATGGAAAAGAACTCTCCGCATTAATCCTTTCAAAGGAAATAGCCTTAGGCAAATATTCCCTTCCTGAGACAACTTTAGAGGAAAAATTAGACTTGGCTGTTAGGGTGGGTTTGGCAATTGTCACAGAAGGTGTTACAATTGCACCACTTCAAGGGATAAGTGAAGTTAAAATAAAGAAAAACAAGGATGGCTCTGAATACCTTTCAGTCTCTATTGCAGGACCAATGAGGTCTGCAGGTGGAACGGAATCTGCTGTAACAATGCTAATTGCTGATCATGTACGAAAAACAGTTGGACTTTCCAAATTTCAAGCGAATTCCTTTGATGATGAAACTGGAAGATTTGTGGAAGAATTAAGAATTTATGAAAGAGAAGCTGGAAATTTTCAATTCCATATTTTAGATGAAGATATTATTCGAGTAATTTCTAATCTTCCTGTTGAACTCAATGGAGTTGACACGGATCCCTTTGAGGTAGTCAATCATAAAGGCATGGTAAGGATTAACACAGATAGAGTTCGAGGAGGAGCTTTAAGGGTCCTAAATGACGGATTAATCGGAAGGGCTAAAAAATTACTCAATAGAATAGAACTCTATAATCTTGACGGATGGGAATGGCTTGCAGATTTGAAAGGAGCTGTTCAGACAGATGATAAACAAGAAAATGCAGCTGCAAAAAGAATGCGTGAGGTTATCACAGGACGTTCTGTTTTATCAATGCCTAACAAATTAGGTGGATTTCGACTTAGGTATGGTCGTGCATGCAATACTGGATTTGCTGCAGTTGGAGTTCATCCCGTAATTGCAGAAATTTTAGATCATACAGTAGCGGTGGGCACTCAAATCAAAATTGACATCCCAGGAAAAGGAGCTACTGTTGCCTTTGTTGATTCAATAGAAACTCCAATAGTTCGAGTAAAAAATGGAAATGTTATAAAAATTAGAGATGTAAAACATGGAATTGAAATTAAAAAAGATATTGAAAAAATTCTACATTTAGGGGATATTTTGATTTCTTTTGGAGATTTCTTGGAAAATAATGCTCAACTTGTACCAACAGGATATGTCGAAGAACTTTGGATTGAGGAATTAAAAGAAAAACTTGCAAAATACGAGCCTAACGATGAATATCTAAATCAATTTCTAAGTCGGGCCCCCACTTTGGATGAAGCCCTAAAAATTTCGTTAGATTTTCATGTTCCTTTACATCCGCAATTTCTTTACTTTTGGGATCAAATATCTTCTTCTGAATTATCAGAAATTTTACAACCAGAAAAAGTCAATGAAAGCTCTATAGAATATCCACAAAATGTCAAGAAAATTCTTGAAAAATTAGGAGTTCCACACATACAAAAAGATAGAATTATTCTAGAAGAAAACGAGGCAAAAATTTTCTATAATTTACTCTTAAGAAAACCCATAATAATTGATGATTCTTCTGTCCCTAAAATAATCTCAAAATCTTCGGAAATTCCAATAAGAAACAAGTCGTCCACATCAATTGGAGTCAGGATTGGAAGACCAGAAAAAGCAGCTGCAAGACAAATGAAACCTCCAACACATGTTTTATTTCCAATAAGCGATAAAGGAGGACCAACACGAGACCTTCTAAAAGCATCTAGATATCCGAACTTTTTTACCAATATTTTTAATCGCCAATGCACTAAATGCAATGAGCCTTCGATTGGAATAAAATGCTCAAAATGTGGAACAAAGACTTCGATAATTTATCAATGTTCAGCTTGTCGAGATATTCTTGAATCTCCATTTTGCGAGAAATGTAAAAGAAAAGCGCCGTCTCATTCTTACAAATTATTTCCCTTGAAAGAAAAATTACTAGCAGCCCAAGAAAAAATGGGTTTGAGGGCACAAGAACCCTTCAAAGGAGTAAAAGAACTAATCAGTCAGGATAGAATTGCAGAGCCCCTAGAAAAAGGACTAGTTCGTCAAAAATTCGGTCTAACCACATTCAAAGATGGAACAGTCCGTTTTGATGCTACAAATTCTCCCATCACTCAATTCAAACCTTCCTGGATTGGGACTTCTATTGAAAAATTGAAAGAATTAGGATACACCAAAGACATGGATGGTAATCCGATTACAAATTCTGATCAGTTAATAGAAATTAGAATGCAAGACGTTATCATTCCATATGAAAGTGGAAGATATCTAGTCTCTACTTGTAAATACATTGATTCGCTTTTAAAAAAATTCTATGGAAAACCTCCTTTTTACAATGTTAGTAATTCTGAGGAGTTAATTGGACATCTAATAATTGGGTTGGCTCCACATACTTCTGTAGGAATTGTTGGAAGAGTCATTGGATTTACTGAGACTCATGTGTGTTTTGCCACACCAAATTGGCATTCAGCAAAGAGAAGAGATGCAGATGGAGATGCTGATTCGATAATGCTCCTTATGGATAGCCTTCTCAATTTTTCAAGGCAATTTCTTTCAGATAGAATCGGTGGCTTAATGGATGCACCATTATTGATTCAACCATTAGTTCTACCACATGAATCACAACCCCAAGCACACAACTTGGAAGTCACAAAATTCTTGCCACTGGATTTTTTCAAATCTACACTTGAACAAAATAAAGCTTCAACTGTAAAATCAATTGAAATTATCGAATCACGGTTAGAGACTGAAAGACAATTTTATGATTATTATTTCACACATCAAACGTCTTCTCTTACTACATCCAAATCTAGGAGTGCCTATTCAACACTTGGGTCAATGCTAGACAAGCTTGATATGCAAATTCGAAATGCCGATATGATTGATGCTGTAAACACTGCAGAAATTGTTTCTAATGTAATTTCTACACATTTAGTTCCTGATATTATGGGGAATCTTCGTGCCTATGCAAGACAAAGTTTTAGATGTACTGCATGTGGAAAATCTTATCGTCGTCTTCCCCTAACTCAAAACTGTATTTGTAATCACAAGTTAATTCAAACCATTACTAGAGGTTCTGTAGAAAAATATCTAAAGCTAGCCAAAAGATTAGTAAATAATTATGATGTAGGTGAATATCAGAAAGGTCGAATCCATGCATTATCTGACGAAATCGACCTAGTTTTTGGAAAGAATAAAGGGGATCAGTCTCTTCTTACCGATTATGCATCGTAAAGTTACTATCTTAATTTGACGTATTCATAAGCTCCTAATTTGTTATCAAAACAATAATGAACTTTTTGATAGTTCTTTCTGAATGCTTTGACCTTTGCTAGTATTTTTTTAGGATCTTTTCTCTCTATTACAATTTCTTTGATAAAAGATGCAATTTCTTTCATCTCATTTTGTTTCATTCCAATTCTTGTTATCTCAGATACTCCTAATCTAATTCCACCTGGATGGAAATAATTACGTCCTGCCTTAATATCACCTGGAATTAATTGTCTATTTACAATAACGTTTGCCTTTTCTAAGTCTGCTTCAACTTTACCCCCATCTGAATAATCAAGTACGTTTACTGCGATTTGATGGGATTGTGTAAATCCTCTACTTTCTCCTAATACCTTAAAACCAAAGTCGTTAAGAGCTTCTGCAAAAGATTTTGCATTTTTTATTACTTGACTTGCGTAATCTTTTCCAAACTCTAATGCTTCAGCAAATGCGACGGCCTTTCCTGCCATATGATGTATATGATGACTACTTGTCAGTCCTGGAAACATTGCTTTTTTAATTCCATCTTCATGTTCTTTTGAGCCTAGAACAAGACCACCCTGAGGACCAAACAAAGTTTTGTGGGTACTCATAGTCATAGTATCTGCACCTTCCCGAAGTGGATCTTGGAATTTACCTCCTGCAATCAAACCAGCCACATGAGCTGCATCATAATTGATATGAATATTATAGGTTTTTAGAAAGTCTGCCAACTCTTTTACTGGATGGGGAAACAAAAACAATGAGCCACCAAACATTGCCATTTTTGGAAGACGTCCGATTTTCTTTAGTTCCTTAACCTTAGTTTTTGTTTTATCTACATCTATGGTCATCTCTTCGGCATTAAATGGATAAAACTCAATTTCTAATCCATGGACTAAACCTGCGGTGCCTGAATGTTCTTTTTTTCCATGCGAAATGTGACCTCCAGCCGGAATTGAAGGAGCCAGCATAATATCACCTGGATTTGTAAAAGCAGAATATATAGCAAGATTGGCAACAACTCCTGAGACGGGTCTTACATCAGCAAACTTAGCCTTGTACAATTTTTTGGCTAATTTCATACATTCAAACTCAACATCATCAATGTAGATACACCCAGCGTAAACTCTATCACCAGGCCAACCTTCAGCGTATCTGTTACCAAAATCTGAAATAATTGCCTCACGAACAGCAGGGCTTGGAATATTTTCACTGGCAATTAATGGAATAGAATTTTCAAACCATTTGTGATGTTCTTTTAGTTTTGAGAAAATTTTATCATAAGCTTCCTTGTTTGAGGATTTTACCATAACCTGCAAATTGATTTTCCCAATTTAAAAACACCGATTTTAAATCTTAAAAAATATTGATTTTCTGCAACGTATAAAAGGGGAATCCGAGCGTTTGTGGTTAATGGGTATGCAAGCCACTTCCAAAGGAACTATGCCTGTTGTATTGCTTAAAGAAGGCGGAACGGAGACCAAAGGAAGAGACGCTCAAAAAAATAACATAGCTGCATCAAAAATCATTGCAGAAATTGTTCATTCCAGCCTTGGACCTAGAGGAATGGATAAGATGTTAGTCGATTCCTTAGGAGACGTTACTATTACAAA